>Ga0208192_1000171_pt1 | contig 68886 bp, 58 predicted proteins | sample June2015DPH_13_1_2_FD_184711 | JGI IMG/M metagenome (GOLD analysis project Ga0208192, IMG submission 184711) | Peatland microbial communities from SPRUCE experiment site at the Marcell Experimental Forest, Minnesota, USA - June2015DPH_13_150... | ecosystem: Environmental > Terrestrial > Soil >... | reverse complement strand
CTCCGGCACCATGTTATACAAGCCATCGCTGCACATCATTATTCGGTCTCCCTGATAGACCCGCACGCAAGTAACCTTCACATCCAGCGTCTCGCTGGTTCCCACCGCCTGCGTCAGAATACTCTTGCGGCTGTCCTTCTCCGGGTCGGCCGGCAACTCCGCGCCAATGTCTCGGAGGTAGTTCAGGAAAGTCTGGTCACGGGTCAACTGGGTGATCTTCTTCTGGCGGATCAAATAGGCGCGAGAATCTCCCACCTGTCCCACAAAAAGGTACTGGCCGAAAAGGGCTGCCGCGGTCGTGGTCGTCCCCATGCCACGACATCCCGGGTTGGCCTGCGCCTTCTGAAAGATAATCTGATTGGCGTACTCGATGGCCTCACGCAAAAGGATCACGAAGTTGGCCTCGCTCGCCGTACCCAGGGACTTCAGGTTGTCATAGAGGCGCTTGGGAACGGTGACCACAGCGAGTTGGCTGGCGACCTCGCCGCTGGCTTCGCCCCCCATCCCATCTGCCACCATGAACAACGAGCCGAGCGGCCCCAGGTCGTGTTCGCGGAGCGGGGGCGAGAGACCCACTTCCCCCGTCGTCAGATTGCAGACCACCAAGCTATCTTCGTTGTTCTTGCGGACACGCCCTTGGTCCGACATCCCGAACAAACTCACATGAATGGCCTTCGAATCACTTCCTGTCGTTTCGGCCACGGCCCTCACCTTCCCACAGTTGCAGTCACTATGAAGCTTGAGCTGGGTGAAATCCTGCTTTGATGATTTAAGCACAAGATGAGAATCGGTTCGAGTTCACCCCGAAAGGGGTTTCCCTTTCGCTCCGGCATGTTCTCCGTACTGCGCAATCACGAACGACCTAATCGCCAGGAGGCTGGCTTATGTGGATTGATAATACTTCCCCTTCTTACCACAGCCGCCGTCAGGTATCAAGCCGCCCGCTTCTTTCCGCAGGCTCTCCCGCTCTGCCGCCGGAGATAAAGTCAAGAGTAATGGGTCGGCCCCGAATGTCTCCTGGCCCTATGGGTGGGCCGCCCACTCCGGAGGAGCGGCAGAATACACGCTTCCAGGTTTCCTCACGAGGGGGAATCAGACCCTCGCGGCGGACCTACCCGGAACCAGTCTGGAGCTCTTGAACAATTTGCGCCGCCACGCTGCGCGCGCGCTCCAGGTCGGTGGGAGGCAGCGAGATCGCCGCCACCTTGGCATGGCCTCCCCCCCCATAACGCTCGCAGATGCTGGCCAGATTGGCCGTCTTGGGGGCATTATTCCAGGGGTTGCTGCCCACTCCGATCTTGATCCGCTCCGGGGAGCGGCTCAATCCCACGCTGTAAACCGCCGCGGGAAAGAGATAATAGGGGATGAATTTATTGAAGCCTTCCGTGTTCTGGTCCACGAGGTCAAAGAACACCACCCCGTCGTGGAGTTCGGCGCGCCCGCGGATCAGATCGATGGACTCGAGATGCCGGCGGTAGAGTTCTTGAAAGGCCTCCTGGATGTGCGGCAAGGCGACGATTTCCTCGAGCGGCTTCGTGAGAAGTTCAGGAATCAGGCGCACGCAAAAGTCCGGCTCGCGTGTTCCCTCGATCACCAGGGTCAACTGCGTGGCCGGCTCGCGCATCTCCACGGCCGTGCGAATGTCCGGGTACTGCGCGCCGTCGATCAGGTCCGCCCAGTGCACCAAGTCATCCAGGTCCGGGGCCCGGAAGCCGAAGTGAGTGCCGGTGGTTTGCGCGATAAATTTGGTGCAGGAGCGAAAATCCGGTCCGTAGAATTTCTTCCCGTTCCGGTTGCGTCGGAAGTGCTCGGCATCCGCTTCGGTGAGGAAGGCACTCTGGTGATGATCGAACCACCACGTCAGGCGGTCGGAGCTGGAATACTTGAAATCGACGATGACGTTCTCTTCCGCATCGAACAGCCCCTCGTCAAACAACTGTCCGGCGCGGTGCATCAGGCCGTGATAGCGGAACTCCCCTTGCGCATCGACACACTGCCGGTAGAAGCTCGTGAAGATTGCTGCGGAGCACATCCCGTCGAAACACCGATCGTGAAAACACACCAGAACAGCCATAATTCCTGAGCGCGAAACTGACCGCTGTCCCCACGTCCACTCCTTTAGCGGCACGGAGGAAACGTTAAAAATTGCGCCCCTAGGGTTCAATTGTCAAGAGGAAATACAGAGAGAGGGGTCCCCGGGAGGATTCCATGAAGCCAGGGACGGCAGGAACCCCGCCGCCCCTCGACCTCTTGGGTCGTCGCCCGGCTCGCCGGGATTTACACGCCCGATTGCTTCGCCGCCAATGGCCCGATGTAGGGGATCATGTACCGCTCGTTGTTGTAAGCCTTGTACATGAGGAAAATCCAGAACACCAGGATCGCCAGTGAAATGACCAGCCCGAGCAGCCCCATCACGATGCCCAGAACTCCGAAGGAGATCAGCCCCAGGATCGTGGAGAGGATGGTGAATGCAATCCAGAAAACTACGATCGCCACATTGAAAAAGATCGACTGGAAGGCGTGAAATCGAACGAACTTGTCATTCTTGTAGGGCTCGATCACCAGGAAAATGATCCCCGTGATAAACCCCAAGACGTAAGTCAACAAGCCCGCCACGTTCGACGCCATCCCCGAACTCGCTGCTGCCGCAGGCGCCGCAGCCGGGGCAACGCCTCCCACCGGCGCGCCACACGAGCCACAGAATGCTATACCCTCAGTCAGTTGCGTACCGCACTTCGCACAGAACGCCATGCCCTTGTCTCCTTTCGCAGAAGTGTTGATTGCCCGGCTCAGCCAGGACCAAGCCAATCGTGATCTGCTGCGACAACATCCTGACTTGCGGTTTGGATTCTATTCGCTGCCGACAGGCCAGCTATTGGTACCATAAAGCCATCAGCGAAACAAGGGATAAGTGCTCCCGCGCCGCCGTCCCCAGGGCCGGCTGATCTCCAGCGGGCTGACTAGAGCCCGGAGGGTTTCTCCAACTCCCCCCGGCGGAATTACGGCGTCACCCTCAGCGTTCCCTTGAGAGGAATATCCTGGGACGACTTTCCCACCATGATCTGGAAGTCGCCGGGCACGACGACCCAGTGCAGATCGCGGTCGAGCAACTGCAAATCGGCGGGGGTGAGGGTAAAGGTCAGGGTCTTCGTCTCGCCGGGAGCCAGCGCCACCCGCTGGAATCCCCGCAGTTGCTTGACGGGGATGGAAACCGGGGCAACAGCCTCGTGCAAATAAAGCTGCACGGTCTCCTCCCCCGCCCGGTCGCCGGCGTTCTTCACATCCATGCGGACCTGCGCGTTGCCCCCCGGGTGGATCTCAGTTGGGTTAATTAATAAATTACTATACTCATACCTGGTATAGCTTAGGCCATATCCAAAGGGATAGAGGGGCGCGGCCGGCATATCCACATAGCCGCCCCCGGAGAAGTTCATCCACCAGGCCTTGGAAGGCTTGTAGTTGTAGTAAGCCGGCAACTGGCCGACGTGGCGCGGAATAGTGATGGCCAGCCGCCCGCTGGGATTCAAGTCTCCGAACAGCACGTCCGCGACCGCCTCACCGCCGCGCTCGCCCGGCTGCCACGCTTCCACAAGGGCGGGCACGTTCTCCGCCGTCCAGCGGGTCGAGAGCGGCCGACCGTTGATGAGAACCACCACCACCGGCGTGCCGGTTTCGAATACCGCCTTGATCAGGTCCTCCTGGACTCCGGTCAGGTCCAGGCTGGCCACGTCGGAACCTTCGCCGTCCGTCGATTCCTCGCCCTCTTTGCTGCGCTGTTTCTCGCCGACCACCACAATCGCGACCTCCGCGTTCTTCGCGGCCCGCACCGCTTCCGCAAACCCGCTTTTGTCGCTGCCCATTACGGCGCAACCGGGCGCGTAGACCACTTGGGTTTTCGGCCCGACTTTCGCCTTGATCCCCTCCAGCACCGTGACGACATGCTGCGGAACCTTGTGGGGCGAGTAATCCCCGAGCTGGCTGGTAACGTCGTCGGCATCGGGGCCGATCACGGCCAGCGATTTCAAAGCCTTGCGCAGGGGCAGCAGGGCCTTCTCATTTTTCAGCAACACAATCCCTTCGCGGGCGGCCCGCAAGGCCAGGTCCTGGTAGGCAGGGGCGTGCACGATGCGAACAGCGTTCTCCGCATCAACGGTCGGGTTGTCAAAGAGCCCCAAGCGGAATTTCTGTTCCAGGACGCGCCGCACCGCCCGGTCCACCAGCGCCATCGAGACTCTGCCCTCTTCCACGTTTTCAATCAGCGGCTTCATGTACGCCGCCTCGTAGGTGACATTGACATCGACCCCGGCTTTGAGGGCGAGCGCACCCGCCTCCTTTTGCGTTGCGGCGACACCTTCATAGACCAGCGTGCGGAAGCCGTTGCCTTCGCTCAGCACCAGGCCCTGGAACCCCAACTCCTCATGCAGAATGTGGGTCAGAATCCTTTCCGAAGAGTGATTCGGCACGTCGTCGATTTCCGGATATGTCGCCATGACGCCCAGCGCGCCGGCCTCCTTAACGCCTGCTACCCAGGGAATCAGGAAGGTCTCGCGCAGGCTGCGCTCGGAGATCTCCATGGCGCCGCGTTCCATGCCGCTGGCGGGCTGGCTCTGGCCGGGATAGTGGCAGAGCACGGCCACGACTTTGTCTTTCGCGGCCACGCTGTATCCTTGGGCTCCGCGCACGATGGACGTCGCGATGCGCCCGCACAAATAGGGATCCTCGCTGTATCCCTCCATGTTTCTTCCCAGGCGCGGATCGCGATTGGGCTCAATGACCAGCGTGCACAATTCATGCACGCCGATCGAGCGCGCCTCAGCGGCTGCCGCCGCGTAAATGGCCTTCACCAAATCCATGTCGAAGGTGCTGCCGAGCGCGAGGCCCTCCGGAAAAACCGTCGCGCCTGGGAACATGCCGCCGTGCGTGCCTTCTTCGGTCAGGAGCAGTGGAATCTTCAGCCGCGTTTTCTTGGTAGCAATGTCCTGGAGCTGATTGATGTACTCAGCCTGCTGGCGCGCGTCATCGAACAGAATGGTGGTGGCGAGCGCAAAGAAGCCACCCCCGGGACCGATGTCGTCCGTATAAGTTCCCTCCGCAAACCGCTTGCACGCCTCAACCCTGTGAAGACGATCCTTGCCGAGGTGTTCGAGAAAGACCACCGGCATGTTGAGTTGGCCGACTTTCTCCGGCAAGGTCATGCGCCTGAGCAGATCGTTGATCCGTTCCTCGACCGGCCGCTTCGAGTCGAGGTAGATCGGCAAATCGCCGCCGGCTTGCGCCCCCAACGCGGAGCCCCATGCCAGAAGCGAACCGATCAGCAGGCTGCACACCACCAGCGATTTCTGAAGTCTCATTCCTCACCTCTCGAAGGCTGAGCCGTGGGCCAGCTTCTTGCCGGTCGCCCCACCGGGCGACCTCGGATCCTGGCAGGGTGCGGAAAAACTCGTCGCGGCTGTCATTCTGAGGAGCCGCAGGCGACGAAGAATCTCGCATTGCCATGAAAAAGCGCAGAGCGAGATCCTTCGCTACGCTCAGGATGACAGGTCGGAGGGGTCTTTCCGAATTCTGCTAGGGCGTGACCCTGGCGATGTTCGAGTACGCGGACCGGCCAGCCTTGTTCAACGCATACACCCGGTAGGCGAGTTGCCTGGAGGCCGTGGACTGCGGGTCAGTAAATGATTTGCTGCCCGCGGGCAGTTCGCTGAGTTTCGTCCATGCCTCCCCGTTCCGATTGCGGCGCTCGACGACGATGCCGGTGCCGTCATCCCCGTGCACCTCCCAGTTCAGCCGCGCGGAGCCGCTGGCCAGGTGGACGTCCAGTGAGCTCGGAGCTTCCGGCAGGATGGGCCAATCAAAATAGCTGGCGTCGGTGATGGCCTGGACGCTGTCGAGCAAGGGAACGTTTTCCAGAGTGTCCCGAGTCCCCGCCTTCCACTCGAGGGGCTTGATTTCGCCGGTATGAACACTGGCGAGCACGGGGTGCTCGATGCCCGAATTCTTAAGGGTGAGGGTCACGTACTTGGGTACGAAGACATTGTGTTGCCAACTATGCCCGGCAAGCCAATAGCCCACCACCGCCTTGCCCGTGCGCGAACGAAATCCGTAAGCGAGTACCGGGGCTCCGCCATCAGCTTGAATGCTGGCAAAGTCCGGGCTGGAGATTTCGATGGCAGCATCCCGCTGGGTGTCGGAGAAAAGCGCATCAAGGTTCTGGAGGGCTGCATAGACGAGCCGCGGGGTGAAGTCGGTCGGCTTGAACATCATGCCGTGAATGACCCCGAAATAATCGCCCTCACTGCTGCTGGTATCATTGATCAGTTCCCAGATCCAGGATGTGACCCCGTTCGCCCAGTTGTAGAGCATCAAGCGCGTGACGTATTTCGCCTGTACCGTCTCGTCGTTGTCGCGTACAAGATCAGGCAGGGTGTTGAATTCGTCATCCCAGAACACCATGTCGGAACGGATGCCGGGATAGCTCCGCACGGCCTCCCGCAGCGCTTTCGGCGTCAGGGGGCCAAACGCGCCGTAGTCCATCGATTCCGGAGGCACGTTTTGAGAGTAGCCGCCCGGATAGGTGTGGTAGGCGAAAACGTCGAGGCCCGAGGCGCACTGGCAGGCGTCCAGAGCGGCGCGGGCGTAGTCCGTGGAAAGCGAGGCTTGGCCGCCGTAGACCAACTTGGCGTCCGGGTCGGTTTCGTGCACGGCTTTCACGAAGGCGCCCAGCAGCCGGCCGTATTCTTCCGGACTGGAATCAGGATTCCAGTAAGAGCCGTCCTGTTCGTTCCACAACGTGTAATAGCGGATACGGCCGCGGAAGCGGTTCACCATCCACTTCGTGTAGCGAACGAAGGCGGCGATCTGGTCCGGCGTCTTGGGCGGCCAGAACACCGAGTACAGATTCATGTCGCGATTGTGGACGCTGGCGGGCGTGGGCGTGATGGCATCCGGTAACCGGCCCGCGGGCGACGTGTACATGGGGTTACCGTAAAGCAGTTGGAGCTGGATCTTGATGCCGTTGTCAACGAGCGAATCCACGTAGTCATCGAGTTCGGGCAGAGCACTGAATTCCCCGCGCTTCTGCTCGATCCAGTCCCAGCCGGAAATATCCGAGGTGTCCTCGTACTGGCCGATGCGCGCCCACTTGATTCCGGCGTCAAACATGCGGGTCCACCACCAGCGGTTCCAGGGAATATAGGGATCGCGCGGCAGGCTGGTGTTGACGCCTCCTATGCCGTTTTCAATCTGCGCCGAGCGTTTGGGAGGAATGCGCTCCGGCACGCTCCGCTTAGCTTCGGCCGCCGCTAGAGTCATGGCGGAGATAAGCAATACGATTGCGACAGCGACGAACAATAACCAACTGTACGGAACTCGCGACGACCGGCGTTCTGAAGTAGCGATCATGTTCTCACCTCGGCAACAAATTTTCAGCAGACTGCTCGTGTCGTGTCTCAGATGTTCGTTCAATAATTCGTCAGGGCACGCCTTCAGGCGTGCCGTGCGGGACGTCCGTCGAGCGGCGGCTTTACAGGCTGCGGAGAAACCTCCAAAGCTGTCATCCTGAGCGCAGCGAAGGACCCCTGTATTTGAATTTTCAAGCAAATGCAGAGGTCCTTCCTTCGTTTCACTCAGGACCGGCTTCGCCTCCTCTGCAGAAACTCGATGCGTAAGTCATTTCGATTCACCATCGCGACACTGTCATCCTGAGTCCCGGTTCTTTCGGGACGAAGGATCTGCATTTGTCTTTGTTACTGAAAACCCATGCAGATCCTTCGCTGCTGCTCAGGATGACAGTTTGGGTGATTGCTTTTCCTCATCGAGTTTCTGGAGAGCGAGCGTGCTTGCATTGTCATTCTGAGCGAGCGCAGCGAGCGAAGAACCCCTGTAGTTTGTCCTTCTCACTCACCCAGGCGAACTGCGGAGGTCCTTCGCTTCGCTCAGGATGACAGCTTTGGAGGATCACGGTTCCTCGCCCAGAACCCAGGCGCGTGAGAATCGCGCCCAGTGGATCTCCTCGCGCACGCCCTCTTCGAGTTCCAATTGCCAGACCGCCACGAACGTCCCGTCCTGCGCCTGGGTGATACTCGGATAAGAAACATCCAGCCCGTTCGTCGTGGCAATGTCGCGAGGCTTGCTCCAGTTAACGCCACCATCCGCGGAAATGGCCACGCTCAGCGGCCAGCGGTTGAGCGGCGAATTGTTGAAGGCCACGATGATTTCCTCCGGCTTCTGCTCCAGCCTCCACAGCGACACGGGATTGTTGTGGCCGATTACGGTCGAGGGACGGGGCGGATCCCAGCTCAGCCCACCATCGTGACTGCGGCTTTCGTAGTGGAACATCGTTCCTGTTCGCATAATCATCAGCAGGTCGCCGTTAGCAAGTTGCACCAGCGCCGGCTCGCACAAGCCGTTGGTCGAGAAGGAAGTAATCTTCTCGAGCCAGGCGTGAATCTGGCCATAGGGCGTCCAGTGCATGCCGTCTTTCGAAAGCAGCACTCCCGAGGCGAGGTTCATCTCCCCTTCGGTTCGGGCGGGATTGTCATTCTGCGCCCACAGGTCCCAGGAAAACCCCATGGCGAGGGTGCCATCCATGAGCTTGACCCCGTTCTGGACCTTGCCGACAAGGTACTTGTAGGGGAACGGGATCTCGACCGGCTTCGTCCAGGCGGCTCCCTCGTCGTCGCTTTGGACCATGAACACCTTGCTGCCGGTAATGCGCTTCATACCCAGAGGGATGGTGGTGGAATAGACGAACGCGCGCTTGCCGTCAACCAGAATATTGGGATCGGCGTCGTCCATGCCCGGAGTCTTGATGAGTTCATGAGGCGCCGACCAGGTGCGGCCTGCATCGGTCGACGATGCGGCGACGATGCGGCCCCGCCACTCCGGTTTTGCATAGACCGCCCAGACGGCGAGCAGTTTGCCACTGGCGAGGCGCGCCACGGCCGGGACGGTGTTCAGTTGAAAGGCACCGCCATCCGACCGCTGTATAACGCCGGTCTCGAAGCTGGATGGAACCGCCCAGGTTGGGATCAGCGCCGCCACAAGAAGCAGCGCGAATTTGCCGGAGGCCTTCATGGTTTCATCCCGGCCGGCGCCTTCAATTCTTGAGCCGGGTACATCGGGGGCCGTGTTCCAGCTCCCGAGAGTCCCCACAACGCGAAACCCGGACCTGCCAATAGGCGTCCTATGTCGGATTGATGCAAGGGCGTAGTAGAGCTGTGAACGGTGCTGTAAGGGGCCGGTTTAACAGGCTGCGGGAAAACACTTCCCTGCTGTCATTCTGAGCCCTTCGTTGTCATTCTGAGCCCGCATTTTGGGCGAAGAACCCCCGTAGTTTGCTCAGTTCGCCAACCCTCCGCGAACTGCCGGGGTCCTTCGCTTCGCTCAGGATGACAGCCAGGGGCATTCGTTCTCCTCGTCGAGTTTCTCCATCATGGGCAGCCGAAAGGCTACCCATGCTCAGAATGACAGTGCCTACGTGTTTTTCCGTAATCTCTTGACCCCCATCAGGCAATACCACTTACTCGAAGATCAGATGGTAGTTCGTCGCGATGCCACTCGAACAAAGCGCAACCCTGGGCGGGATCAGCTCCCGCCCAGGGCCGTCGAGATTCGCTAGAAGATGAACTTCATGCCAACTTGGCCAATTCGCGGACTATGTGCGCTGGTCACATAGCCGAAATTTACCTTGTTGAGGATATCCCCAGTCGGACCCGAGAATTGAGCATGATTAAAAGCATTGAAGAGCTCCGCCCGGAATTGCAGACTCTTCGACTCCGTCAAGCGGAGATCTTTGGCCAACGACAGGTCAAAGTTGTTCCAACCCGGTCCATGAAAGAACCGGCGGCTGGAGTTACCGAGCTGTCCGAGTGTCTCCCTCTGGAACAAAGAGGTGTTGAAGTAAGGATTCGTCCCGCTGCCCGGGTCACCCTTGCGAGGATCCGTAATTTTCAGGGAGCCCGGCAGGCGGTTAGGTACGTCGATCTGGTTGCCCTGCCCGGTGCTGCCCGTCCCCAGGAGCGAATAATCATCATTTTCCAGGAGATACACAGGGAAGCCCGTGGCGAAGCGCGTAATTCCGTTGATGACCCAGCCATTGGTCAAGCGGTTGGGGCGCCCGATCTTGTCAAAAGGTATTCGATAGCTGTAGCTCATGACGAAGTTTTGTGCGACATCAAATGCGGACAGCGCCCTGGTGATTTTGTGGTTGATGGGGTTGATGTTGTCACCCTGGCCTAATCCATTGCCGGAAGCGTTGTCAATCGACTTACCCAAGGTGTAGCCGGTGAGGAATTCCGCGCGGCCCATGGTGCGGCGCAGCGTGACCTCGAGGGAATTGTAGTTCGAGTTGGCCATGGTGGCCATGTAACCGTCGCTGGCAAATGCCTCAGTTGGACCATTGAGGCCCTGGACCACGTTATTGAAAGGCGCGCGGACGGTGTAGAGGGGTGTGTCCGTCCCGTTGTTAAACGGACCGGCATCCTCGGCGGACGGGCCGCAACCCGCCGCGGCCAGACTCATGCAGAGAGCAGGACTGGAAGGGTTGGCTTCCATGGTGGCCAGAAGCCGGTGCCCTTGCGTTCCGACGTAGCTTACAGAGAGTATGGTCGCCGACCCGAATTGGCGTTGTAGGGAGAAGTTGTAGTGTTCGGCGTAGGGAAGACGGTTGTCGTGGAAGAAGGCCGGCGAACTGCCCAGCGGCACGAATTGCGCCCAGTTTAAGCTGGTGTCAGGGTTTGTGGGGCTGACGTTAAGCGGAGGCACAGGGACGGGAAAGCGCTGGCCCTCGTTCACTCCCGAGGTGCGAATCACATAGGGGTTCAGATAATCCGGGAGATAGCTGGGCCCCCACCAGTATCCATACGGGGCGTCTCCGCTCTCCTGCTCCAGGATGCGGTTTTCGAAAGAGTTGAAGTATATGCCGAAGCCTGCCCGGATGCTCGTCTGGCCGGCGCCACCCAACAACTTACCAAAGAAGCCGCCGTCAGCATGAGGCGAATAGGCGATCCCCAGGCGCGGGGAGAAGTTGTTATAGCGAGTCGGGGCCAGCGTGGAGGGAATCCCCGGATCGCCGGGGAAGCACCAACCGGTGGGCGCTCCCGGAAACTCCTTCGACTGGCAGCCGGGAATGAGGGCCTCCCATTCGTTGTGGGCCTCCCACCAGGGAGAACTGACCTCCCAGCGCAAACCGAAGTTCACGGTAAGGTTCTTGGTGGCTCGCCAGCTATCCTGGCCATAGAGGTCGTAAGACCGCGAACGGCCATAGACGGGTAATTGCAGGCCCTGGGAAAAGTTGGAGGGCGCACCAATCAGGAAATCTGCAAAATCATTGCCCGTCTCGTTGCCATTGAATCCGAATGACCCATTAAGATTCAGGGCGAACCGGTATTCCACCTGGTCGTAGCTGTAGGCCCCACCGAATTTTATGGTGTGCGTTCCAATCACTTTGGAGAAGTTGTCTGCAAGGTGATAGGTGTTGTCATAAACGCGCAGGAAGTTGTTGGAAACCCCGATGCTGTAGTTGTTGAAATAGGTGGGCATGACGCCCTCGTAGGAGGGGTTCATGGGAAAGATACCGGTAAAACCCTGGGAGGCGATCGACAAACCCAGCCCGCCGTGCGGAGTACCACTAAACGGGACGTCCCGCATGTAGCCCAGCCGGAGTTCATTGACGGAATTGGGGCCGAAGGATTTGGTAAGGCCTACCTTGACGGTTTGCGCCCGGCCATTGTCGCTGGAGTCAAACCCAGGAAGGCTCGCTCCCCCATAAGGATTAAGGTGGACGTAATCGTCAAAGAAGTAGTAGCCCTCCAGCAGGCCAATGTGGGTGTTGGCATCGAGCCGCCCGCTGCCTTTGTTATCCCCAAGCGTCTCCTTGTTCGCGTTGGTCTGGAAGAACGGACCCAAGTTCGGAAGGGGGATGTACTTCATCAGGGCCTGCGCAGGCGCAGAAAATATGGATTGAGGAATCACTCCATTGGGGAAGACGCATTGCGCGGTGCTGGTACAGAGGTTGGCTTGCGCATTAGGGTCATAGAGGGAATACGGTTCCCCGGCTTGGACGGGATATCCTAATTCTTGCGAGAGGGTATTCGCCCAATTGGCGCCGTTGACGGTATTGGGGGTAAAGATGGGGGGGGCGCCGAGGGTAGGGGTAGAGATAGTCCCGAATGCCGCCGCTCCGAAAGACCCGTTGCGGTTGTCGGCAGAGGGTACCGCGAGTTGATCTGTTTCGACTCCCTGCACCATGCGCGTACCCTGGTAGTCGGCGAAAAAGAACAACCGGTCATGCTTGATCGGGCCACCTGCCGTGCCCCCGAACTGGTTCTGGTGCAAGACGGCGCGGTCCTGAGAGAAGAAGTAACGCGTGTCCAGATGGGGATTCCGCATGAATTCGAAGGCGCTGCCGTGGTACTGGTTGGTGCCCGACTTGGTGATGACATTGATCATTCCGCCGGTGTAGTTTCCATACTCGGCGTCCGCATTGTTGGTCAGGATACGAAACTCCGCGATGGAATCCAGATTGGGAATGATCGCAGTGGCGTTGTAGAGTTTCTCCTCGGCGCTGCCTCCGTTGATCATGAAGCCGTTCGCGTTTTCGCGTTGCCCGCTTATGGAAATCGCCCCGGGGTTCAGGTTTCCGGAGACGGCGATGCCGCCCCCCTCGCCGCTGCTCGTAGGCGCCACGCCCGGTTGCAGAGAGAGCAGGTCCGTGTAGCTGCGGCCGTTGAGAGGAAGCGTGGTCATCTTGGCGTTTCCGATGACCTCGCCCATCTGCGTATTGCTGGTTTCAACGTGCACGGCGGTGGCGGAGACGCTCACCTCCTGGTTCATGGCGCCCACCTTCAGCGCGGCATCAATGCGGAGCGCGTTGTTCACATCCAACACCAGACCCGTCTCCCGGTATTCCTGGAATCCGGTGGCCTTGATGGTCAACTCATATTTCCCCGCGGGGAGGGCCGGAAAGGAATAGAAGCCCTGGGCATTGGTCTGGGTCGAGTTATCAATTCCCGTTTCGGTATTGTGCGCAGTCACCGCAGCTCCAGGAATGACCGCCCCCGTGGGGTCCGTCACCGTCCCTGAAATGCTCGCCGTGATGCCACCCCAAACCAGCCCGGTTCCGAGTAATAATAGAAACACGAGTATTCCCAATTTGCCTTTCACGTTCATTTTCGCCTCCTGACTTGAGTTGGGAAAACCAGTCCTTTTTCGACCCGCTTACCCCGACGAGTCCAGCTTAGCTGGATAAAATGAAGTCTATCTAATGAATGCTGCGCCATCCCTGAAACCGAACAATGGCGTCTTGTGTCCCCTCACTCCGGTCGCTACTTTCTTCCATTGCGGCCAAACCCGACGTTGATGTCTGGCCAACTCAGCGCAGATATATTCAGAAATCAAACATCTATGATCTTTTCTGCCTTCCAAATAACACAACCCCAATGCCCATGTCAAGCCAGATGTGAAGGGCGGAAAGCAGGGCGCCGGCAAGAGGTTACAGGGAGCGCGGGTGAGGGGTCTCGGCAGAGCCGTCCCCCGGCGAAAGCCAAATCCCCTCCCGGTAATAGTAGCCGGGGGCAACGCTCCCCTTCGACAAGCTTGCCGTCGCGATTCCCCTGTGGCAATCTTGCTGGTAGCAACCTTCCGCGTTGCGGTCTGGTGCGCGGGCGGTTAGCGGGCTCACATGACCAACCCAGGTGGGAAAACCGGAACGGGGTTCGAGGCGGGCAAGCCGGCTTCGGCGGAGGAATCCCGGCCGCCCTTCGGCGCCCAGCCACGCACCTTTACGCGCTGGCAGCGCGTCGAGATATTCCTGGCGAGTTGGGTCGGGTATTTCGCAGTGCTTTTGGTCGGCCGGAGTCTGCGCTGGGAAGTCTTCGGCTGGGAGAGTTGGGAAGCCGCTCGCCGGCGCGGCAAGGGGTTGATCTACACCTGCTGGCACCGCGAAATCTTTGCCGGCGCCTGGTTCTGGCGGAAACGCGGCATCGTGGCCATGGCCAGTCAGAACTTCGACGGCGAGTACATTACGCGCATCCTCCGCAAGCACGGCTACGGCGCGGCACGAGGTTCCAGCTCCCGCGGGGGCGAGAAGGCCTTGGCGGAAATGATTCGTTGCCAGCGCCAAGGAAAGGACACGGTCTTTACCATCGATGGTCCGCGCGGCCCGCGCTTTGTGGCCAAGCCCGGCTCCGTCCTGCTCTCCAGGGCCACGGGCGCGGCGATCGTCTGCTTCCATGCGGCGGCGCGCCACTGCTACGTGTTTCGGAAAAGCTGGGACCTTGCGGAGTTCCCCCTGCCCTTCAGCCGGGCCGCCATGTTCATTGCCCCCCCGATCATCGTCCCGCGCGAGGCCGATGCCGCCGGGCAGGCCCGAGCGCTTCAGCAGGTGCAGTCGACGCTCGACGAGCTTCGCCGCCGCGCGGAGCAATGGCAAAAAGGCAAAGCCTGAGCGGCAGGATTCTGGCCCGCGGGAAGGCGGGAGGGGCCGAACGCCGCACGGCCATCCTGGCCATGCGCACGGGCCGGGCTCGCCCGGAGCGATGCCAAGGAAGGTCCGGGCTCCGAGGCGGGCGGCTCCGGCCATTTCCGGGAGGCAGGAGGTGAATAACCTGCCGGCCTCCCCAGCCTGATCCGGGCTACTGCTCTGCCACGACGCGTTCGAGTTCGGGGTAGATCGCTTCCACCTGCTCCCGCGTCCGCTCCTTGCTTCCGGAGCAATCGATGACGTAGTCGGCGCGGCGGCGCTTTTCCTCCGGCGGCATTTGTGATCCGATGCGCTGCTCCGCCTCCTCGCGCGAGAGCCCCGCCTTGGACATCAGCCGCTCCAGTTGCTGTTCGGGCCGGCACCAAACCACGATCACTTTCCGCAGACTCCCTCCGATGCCCGACTCAAAAATCAGCGCGGCATCGACGATAACCACCCCCTGCGGGTGGCGCGCCCGGTTTTCGCGCGCCAGTTCCTCGGCCCGGGTGATGATGCGCGGGTGCAGAGCAGCGTTAAGCACGCGCATTTCCTCCGGATGCGCAAACACCCGGGCGCCCAGCTTGCCGCGGTCGATGCTGCCGTCCTGAGCGAGGATCTCTTTCCCAAAGAGCTGGACGATTTCCGGGTAGGCGGCGCGGCCGGGCTCGATCAACTCGTGTCCGATCCGGTCAGCATCTATGATATAGGCGCCGAGGTCCTGGAAGAATCGCGCCACGGTGCTCTTTCCGCAGGCGATGCCTCCGGTAAGGCCGAAGGTGGGCAAGAGTTGAGACATTCAAGACGCCGCAACGCGCGACCCGCGGCGGAGCCGCGCGGCCTGGATCGTATTCGACATCAGCATAATGATGGTCAAGGGTCCGACGCCGCCCGGCACGGGCGTAAACGCGCCGGCTTTTTCCATGGCGTCTTCCGGCTGCACATCGCCCACCAGCACAGAACCCTTCTTCTTGAGGGTTTCAAGAGGACCCGCGGGATTGCGGAAGATCTTTCGCACTTCCTCTTCCGTCGTCAAGCTGTTCTGGCCCACGTCAATCACGGTCGCGCCGGGCTTGATAAAATCGGCGGTCACGAATGCCGCCTTGCCTATGGCTGCCACCAGGATATCTGCCTCGCGCGCCACGGCGGGCAGGTCGCGGGTGCGCGAGTGGCAAATCGTGACGGTAGCGTGCTCGTGGAGCAGCAACATGGCCACCGGCTTCCCCACGATATCGCTTCGCCCGATTACCACCGCGCGCGCACCTTTGATCTCGACCTTGGAGCGTTTGAGGATTTCCAGAATTCCCGCCGGCGTGCAAGGCACAAACCCGGGACGTCCCGCCACCAGATTACCGACGTTGACGGGATGGAAACTGTCCACGTCCTTCGCGGGGTCGACGGCCATCAGCACACGCTTGGTATCAACCTGCGGCGGCAGGGGGAGCTGAATCAGGATACCGTCAATCTCCTCGCGCCGGTTGAGGTCGTCAACCAGCTTCAGGAGTTCTTCGGTGGTCGTCTCTTTGGACCGCTCGATTCTCTCGCTGAACAGCCCCAGCGTTTCGCAAGTCTTCACTTTGTTCCGCACGTAGATCTGCGAAGCGGGGTTCTCACCAACCAGCACCGCTGCCAAGCCCGGCGTGATGCCCGAGCGCTTCAGGTCTCGAAGCTGCTCCAAAAGTTCCGATTTGATTTCGTCTCGAATTCTATTGCCATCAAGAATGGAAGCTGCCACGGTTGTTCTCCCCAGGTTTTATGAAACCAAACGAGTTTAGCACAACCGGGACTTCCGGCGAGGCCGCCCAAATTCACGGTAACCTTCGGCACCTGGACATGCGTCTATATGTCGGGGGGGCGGAAGGTGAAGTGTGGCCGTGAAGCCCAATGCTGTTCACTGAAGGGGTTTCCGGAACTTACTTTTCAATTTGCTCCTGGGTGACCCCCTCACCCGTCCCGCCCCGGCTGGTGAAAACGCCGGTTGCGGTCCACCCTCTCCCCCAAGGGGGCGAGGGCAGTAAAATCAAATCAATGCTCCCCTCGCCCCCTTGGGGGAGAGGGTGGCGCGTAGCGCCGGGTGAGGGGGTCACCCAGGAGCAAATTGAAAAGCCGAAACCCCTTAAGTGAACAGCATTGCTACAAGGTCCCATTCTGCGCACTTCCCTCAGCACGGATTGGAAGCCACGGGAGCTTTCGATTATAATGGCTGCGGCCCCGGTCGCTTGCCGAGCGACGTGCTGAGGGCTTGCGAACCGCGGATCCCAATCTTTCCAACCGCGCAACGTGCGACAGGGATGGTGACGTATGGCTGAGCCCACCACGGCCCCCAATTCGGAGAGCCGTGTCATCTACAGCGTAACGGAGATCATGAAGTTCCTCCCGCACCGCTATCCGTTCCTGCTGGTGGACCGGATTGTGGAGATGGATCCCCCCCACCGCATCGTGGGGCTGAAGAACGTCACGATGAACGAACAATTCTTTCAGGGGCATTTCCCGGGCGCGCCGGTCATGCCGGGAGTTCTGATCCTGGAAGCGATGGCGCAGGTGGCCGGCGTCATGATTTACCGCGAAATGCCCGACGAAGAGAAGACCCGGAAGCTAATCTACTTTACTGGCATCGACAACGCCAAGTTTCGCCGCCCCGTCGTGCCGGGCGACCAGTTGCGCATTGAAATGGAGTTGCTGAATCGCCGCAGCACCTTCGGCAAGATGGCTGGGCGCGCCACGGTGGATGGGAAACTTGCATCGGAAGCCACGGTGATGTTCGCGATTGGCGATCGGCCAGGTCAAGCGAGTCAATGAAAGCTCATCCCACCGCCATTGTTCATCCCCGCGCGCAAGTCGCGGGCAGCGTAAGCATCGGTCCCTACTCCTTGATTGGTGAAGACGTCGAGCTGGGCGAAGGCACTGAAGTCATGTCTCATGCCGTGATCGACGGCCACACCCGGATCGGCAAGAACAACCGGATCTTCCCCTGGGCCTCGATCGGTCTCGCCCCGCAGGACTTGAAGTATGGCGGCGAGCCCACCCGCCTCGAAATCGGCGACGACAACACCCTGCGTGAGTTCCTCACCATCCATCGCGGGACGGGCGAGAGTGGAGCGACCCGCATCGGCGACCACAACCTGCTGATGGCCTACGTTCATATCGCCCACGACTGCGTGATCGGCAATCACGTCATCATGGGCAACGCCGCATCCCTGGCTGGGCACGTGGAAGTGCAGGATTTCGCCATCGTGGAGCCCTTCTGCGGGATACACCAGTACTGCCGGGTCGGCCAATACGCATTCCTGGGCGCCTACTCGGTGGTCAACAAGGATATCCTGCCGTACTCGAAGGTGTCGGCGCCGCGGCCAGTGGACTTGTACGGCGCCAACACCATCGGGCTGGAACGCCGCGGCATCAGCAAGGAGGAAATCAGCGAATTGCAGGCTGCCCTCAAGCTGCTCTCGCGTTCGAAGCTGAACACCTCGCAAGCGCTGGAAGCCATTGCGGCCAAGGGGTTCCAGTCTCCGCACGTGAAGCTGCTGGTGGAGTTCATCCGCACCTCTCAGCGCGGCGTGGCCAAGTGAAACTATCGGGAGATCGGGTGATCCGGTGATCCGATGATCGGGTGATCCGGTGATCGGACGAAGGAAAGATCGATGGTTCGAGTGGAGGAGGGTCACCCATCCATGCAACGCCGCGATGCGCTCCGCAGCGCAGTTCTTGCGATCACCCGATCTCCCGATGAGCCGATGAACCGATGAGCCGATCACCCGATCACCCGATCACCCGATCACCCGATCTCCCGATCACTCGATCTCCCGATCGCTACGCCATCATTGCGGGCAACGGGCATTTTCCCTTCCTGGTGCTGGACGCGGCCCGGGACCAGGGCCTGGAGCCGCTGGTGGTGGCGATCAAGGAAGAAGCGGCGCCGGAGCTGGCGGAGAAGACGCGCGACATCCATTGGCTGAGCCTGGGCGAAGTTTCTAAGTGCCTCGACCTGCTGGGCAGCAAGAAGGTCAGCAAGGTGGTGCTGGCCGGGCAGGTGAAGCATGCGCAACTCTTCAGCTCCATCAAGCCCGACGGCGTGGTGAGCCGCATGCTGCAAGGGCTCCACCGCAAGAACACGGACGCGCTGATCGGGGCGTTCGTGCGCATGATCGAGGGGCGCGGCATGCAAGTGGTGGATTCGACGCTCTTCCTGAAGCCGCTGCTGCCGGAACTCGGCCCACTCACCCGCCGCGCTCCCGACGCGGAGGAAACGGCGGACATCACCTACGGGCGCGAGCTGGCCAAGAAGATTGCGGGGCTCGATATCGGCCAGACCATCGTGATAGCCGACCGCGCCTGCATCGCCGTCGAGGCCATGGAAGGCACCGATGCCACTATTGAGCGTGCCGCCGCCCTGAGTAACGGCCGCCGGCTGGTGGTGGTCAAAGTCAGCAAGCCCCGGCAGGATATGCGCTTCGACGTTCCCGTGGTGGGCAGGAAAACTATCCAGGTCATGCAGCGGTCGCGTGCTACGGCACTCGCCGTGGATGCGGGCAAGACCCTGCTCTTCGACCGGCAGAAACTGATCGAGGACGCCAACCAAGCCGGCATCGCCATCGTCGGCATGAAGGACTGAGTGCGCCCGGCCATGAACTGGACACGTAGCGCCGACCTTTAGGTCGGCACTACGAGTGCGTTCCGGGGAGAGGCAGAATCCGAGGCAATAATTGAGCGAGAAGATTCCGGTGGCGGTGCTGGGTGTCGGCGAGCATGGCCAGAAGCACGCGCGGGAGTTGAAACAGGTTGATGGAGCGGAACTGGTGGGCGTTTACGACCTGCGCCCGGAGCGCTCGCGCGAAATAGCCGCCGAACTCAGCGTGCGCGCTTTCCAGTCCCTCGACGAGGCGCTTTCTGCCGCGCGCGCGGTGAGCGTGGTGATTCCCACCACGGAGCACGCGGCCGTGGCGCGCCAGGCGTTCGCGCGCGGCGTGGACGTGTTGCTGGAAAAACCCGTCACCCGGACCTTGGAGGAGGCTGCCGAGCTCATTGAGCTGGCCGAACGCGGCGGGCGTATCCTGCAGGTCGGCCACCTGGAGCGCTTCAACCCTGGCGTCGTGGCCGCCAAGGCCGTAACCACGCGCCCCATGTTCTTTGAGGTTCATCGCCTGGGCGTCTTCAGCCCCCGCAGCCTCGACGTGGATGTGGTTTTCGACCTGATGATTCACGACCTCGATCTCGTGCTGTGGATGGTCGGGGCCCCCTGGCTCGATGTGCGCGCCGTGGGGCTACCCGTGCTCTCCGACAAGGTGGATATCGCCAACGCGCGAGTGGAATTCGATAACGGCGCAGTGGCCAACTTCACGGCCAGCCGCGTGAGCACCGAAAAGGTCCGCAAGTTCCGCTACTTCCAGCCCAACGAGTACCTCTCGATTGATTTCACGCGGCGCGATGCCACCCAGATCCGGGTGGACCGCCAGGGGCCGAGCCCCCGCATCGCCTTCCAGAAACTGCCCACCACACCGCAGGAGCCCCTGCGCGCGGAATTAACGGCCTTCGTGGAGTCGGTTCGGACACGCCGCCCACCTTTGGTGGGCGGGCGTGAAGGAAAACAAGCTTTGGCATTGGCCGAACAGGTCATGAACTGCATCGAACATCATGCGGCTCTGGTCAAAGTCCCGTTGGGCCGGGCCGTGGGCCGGAGTGGCGAGTCATAAGACATTGGAAACATCCACCGGCAAAAGAAATGTCTGGCGTGAAAAACATTTGATGAGTACGCAAACCCCAATCGATCTCTGGCGTGCAGAACATTCGCCCAGTGTGGAAATCCCGATACACTTGCTGCTGGACCTTGACCCGGAACTCGCGCGTTGGCGCCGGCGCGCCTTGTTTCTGACTTCCGTGTTCCTGCACATTTTCCTGATCCTCCTGATCGTCTTCGCCCCGGACCTCTTCCGCCGGGGCAAGCTCATGATGGGCATTCCGGTGAGCGCGCGGCCGAGCCAGCAGGTCACGACGTTATTCCTCCCACCGGATTTGCTGAAATCCTTGCGCGAGCCGCCTCCGGAAGCGCGTAATCTTTCCGATAAGAACCGTCGCGCCCAGGGACGGTCTCCCGTGATCGATCCTAACGGCATCCATGCGCCCTATTCGCGGGGCAATACGGAATTGCCGGAGATCGCTCGCGGCGGCCCTCCCACACCGCCCCCCGCGGCCGCGCCCACACCGCCACCCGGGGGTTCGGCCTCGCCACCGGGCCCTCCCCCGCAACCTAAGGATGAGACGGGTCTGCACTTGGAGGACGTCAGGCCCGAGGGAGGCGGGGGTGGAGGCAAGTTCCGCCTTCCGGCGTTGACGCCGGGCCAGGCCATCCAAGAGTCCGCGCAAGCTGCCGCGCGAGGCGGTTATCACCCCGGAGGAGGGGTGGGGAGCGGGGGCACTTCCGACATGGAGTTCAACAACCTGCACCCGAACTTCTCCACGGAAATGCCTACCATCCTGTCGGACACGCGCGGGGTGGACTTCGGCCCCTACCTCGCACGGATCGTCTTTATCGTGCGTCGCAACTGGTACTCGGTGATTCCGGAATCGGCGCGCCTGGGCGAAAAGGGACGCTCGGGAGTGGTGTTTGAAATCCTCAAGGATGGCTCCGTGCCGCAACTACGCCTGGTGGCTTCCTCGGGATCCGATCCCCTCGACCGCGCCGCCGTCACGAGCATTCACGCCTCCATCCCCTTCCCGCCCCTCCCCGATGAGTTCACGGGCAATCACCTTGTTCTGCAGTTCATCTTCCTTTACAACCTTGCCCCGCAGTAACCCGCGCCTGGACTAACCTGGATTTCTCACCACGGAATTGGAAGGGCGGAGCTTCACAGGCGGCGGAGGGGAGTCAGGCGGCGATGGGAAACTGCAACGTGAAGGTCGAGCCTTTGCCCAACTGGCTTTCGACGGTGACCGTGCCGTTCAGTCGCTCGGCGAGGTGCTTGACGATCGATAGACCCAAGCCCGTCCCGCCCACTTCCCGCGAGCGGGCCTTATCCACGCGATAGAAGCGCTCGAAGATGCGCGGCAGGTCGTCGTAGGGGATCCCGATGCCCGTGTCGGTAATGGAGATACTCACCCGGCCGTCGGTGGGGCGTGTGATCTCCACCAGCACCTCCCCGGAAGGCCGATTGAACTTGACCGCGTTATCCAGGAGGTTGACCAACGCCTGCTCAATCTGGAAGCGGTCGCCCAGCACCCGGGCGTCTTCCATCCGCCCGCAGGCCACGGCGATACCGCGCACGCGTGCTTCGGCTTCCACGGTGCGCAGGGCTGACTCCACCGCCGCGCGCACGGGGACGGGCTCAGGACCGGCCCGCACCTTGCCCGATTCGAGCTCGGAAAGCGCGAGCAGGTCCGAGGCGATGTTGTTCAGCCGGATGGCATGCGCCTTGATGATCTCGAGAAAGCGGCGGTTGTTCTCCTTGTCCTCCAGCGCCCCTTCCAGCAGCGTTTCGGCGTAGCCGCGGATGGCGGTGAGCGGGGTGCGGAGTTCGTGCGAGACGTTCGCCACAAAGTCCTTGCGGACGCGCTCCAGGCGCTCCAGATCGGTAATGTCATGCAGGATGGCGATGGCGCCGCGCGCTGTACCCGAGCTCAGCGGCGCGGCCTGCACCTCGAAGATGCGCTCGGCGGCGCCGGGAAGTTGCAGGCGCCGCTTCACGGAGGCGCCGCTGGCCAGTACGCCCGCCAGGATCTCCCGCAAGTCGGGGTTGCGCACCAACTCCACCAGCGGCAGCTTGGCCGGGATGGGGTTGGCCGCACCCACGGCGCGCGCGAACGATTCGTTGGCGAAGGTGATGCGCAGGCTGTTATCCACCGCCAGCACGCCCTCCACCATGCTGGCCAGGATGGCCTCGCGCTGCGCCGACTCCACGCTCAGCCGGTCCACCAGATCCCGCAGTTGCAAGGCGGTGGAGTTCAGCGATCGCCCCAGCGCCCCCAGTTCGTCGTCGGCAGTGGGCAGCGGGGCTTGGGCGAAGTGCTCACTCACCAGACCTTCGGCAAAGGCCCGCAGGCGGGCAATGCGCCGGGTGAACGATTGTGAGAAGAAATTGGCGATGACCAGCGCCACCAGCGCTGCCAGGAGCGACGCACTCAGGATGCGCCAACGCACCGCAGCGATGGCGGAATCCACGTCCTCCAGCGGCAAGGCCAGGCGCAACACGCGCCCCGGCTCCTTCTGGTCGTCCAGACGCAGGGCAAGATAGCAAAGGTCGCGATTGACCGTGGCGCTGTGGCGGGTCGAACTGCCCACGCCATTCCGGTAGGCCGCCTGGATTTCGGGGCGCTGCGCGTGATTTTCCATGGTTTCCGGGTCGTGATGGGAATCCGCCAGCACCACACCCCGCGGGTCGATGACGGTGACCCGGGCTCGGGCCCGCAGGGAGGCTTGGTGCGCCCAATCCTCCAACCCCGCGAGCGGAACCTCCCGAACTTCCCCTTGCAGGATACGCGCTTCCGCCTCCAATCTCAGCTCCACGCTTTGCACTTCGCGACGTGAGGTGTAACGAGTGAGGTTGAAATCCAACACGACCAGGGCGACGGCAATCAGCAGGAAGGCGCTGGCCAGAAGCTTGCGAAAGATGGGACTGCGGAAAGTCATAAGGGCAGGACCGCGAAACGGGCTTGTCGTGCGCCGGCTGCGAGGCGCGTGACTACGCCTCGACGCCTTCCAGGATTTCCGGCGCAAAGCGGTAGCCGCTGCCCCGCACCGTCTGCAGGAATTGCGGGCGGTTCGGCGCCTCCTCGATCTTCTCGCGCAGACGGCGAATGTGCACGTCCACGGTGCGCGGCGTCACGAAGCGGTCGCGGCCCCAGACTTCATCCAGCAGGCGATCGCGATTGAAAACGTGGCGCGGATGCGAGGCCAGGAAGTACAGCAGCTTGAATTCGAGCGCGCTCAGCTCCACGGGGCGCCCATGCACGCTCACTTCCTGGGTGCGGGTGTCGAGCCGCAGCCCACCCGCTTCCACCACTTCGCGCTTTTCCGCCACGCGTTCCTGCCGGCGCAACACGGCTTTCACGCGCGCCACCAGTTCGCGCGGGCTGAAAGGCTTTACCACGTAATCGTCTGCGCCGATTTCCAGGCCCAGGACGCGGTCCATCTCCTCGCTCCGGGCCGTGAGGAAAATGACGGGCAGAGCCTTCAGTCGCTCGTCCGCGCGCAGGCGCTTGCAAATCTCGAACCCGTCCTCGTCGGGAAGGAGAATGTCCAGCAGAACGAGGTCGGCGGGATTACGCCGCAGGAACTCCAGGCCCTCACGACCGCGCGAGAAGCTTTCGACTTCAAAGCCTTCTTTCCGGAAGTTGTACCGGACCAGTTCAACGATGTCGCGTTCATCTTCGATGATCACTACGCGTTGTCGCACGTCAAAATTATAACACCCGAAATGTTACGGGAATATTAATAGATGAAAGAACCGGCATGACAGGATCTGTCGCCCCGCGCCGACACCTGACCGGCAAGGGCGACAGTCCAGGGACCGGGACTGGCGGCCCCACCTGTTCGCAACTCATTGCTTTAGTTGAGGATAGCTTCCCCTGAGGTTTGGCAACGGAAACGCTCTGAGAGAGCTGGCGGCGTGGGCTCGGGTGGTGCCTCCTGTCCAGTAAGCGGGTAACAGCAGCGTGCGCCAAGGCCATCATCCAGCCTCGCCGCCTTTCCTGATCGGGAGCAAACACGGTGAGCGTATCCCTGCCCATTTCGCTGGCGAGGTCACACCAGATCTCAGCGCGCGCCCCGCGCTCTGGCCTTTCGTTTGCCGAGCAGGTCGCGCTCGCCTTTCTCGTCTGCATGACACTCGCCGCATGCTGGTTTGACCTCGCGGCACGCGAGCTCTGGATAATCGGCGCCCTCAACACGGTGACCGCCGCCACCGTGTGGGCCCTCAGCCACAACGCCCGGCGGGCCCACTGGCTCGCCGTTACCCGCGACCTGCTTCCTGCGGTGTTGATCCTGTTAGCCTATCGAGAATCAGGGTTGCTGCTCAGGCCCGACCCCGCCCACCACCTGGATGGCATCTTCATCCAGTGGGACCGCCTGCTGCTGCATAACGAGTTCGTTCAAACCGTGCTTAAAGCCGGCTCGCCCTGGCTCGAGCACTACCTGGAATTCGCCTACCTGCTCTGCTACCCGCTCGTGCCGCTGGGCTTCGCGGCAATCTATCTCGCACAACGGCGGAGCAGGCCAAGCGAGCCCGCCGCCTCGCCCGGCAGGCGCCCCATCGACGACTTCTGGGCGACAGTTGTTCTCGCCACACTCTTCTGCTACGCCGTCTATCCCTTTTTTCCTTTGACGCCACCGCGCGTGCTCTTCCACGACGTGCCGGGGCCGCACATCGAGCCCCTGCTGCGCAAGTGGAACTTCTGGCTCCTTGATCACTACAGCGTGCAGGCCTGCATTTTCCCGAGCGGGCACGTGGCGGCCGTCACCGCCGTGGCACTGGCCGTCCGCAAGCACGCCCCGCGCCTCGGCGCACTGTTCCTGTTTCTCGCCGCGAGCGTCGCACTGGCAACGGTCTACGGCCGCTACCACTACGCCGCCGACGCCGTCGCCGGAGCACTGGTGGGCGTGGCGGCTTACTTCGCTTCGAACGCCATCAAGCATCGGCCGATTGAGTGATCGGGTCATCGGATCATCGGTTCATCGGGCCATCGGGCGATTGAGTGATCGGGTCATCGGATCATCGGTTCATCGGGTCATCGGGCGATTGAGTGATTTGCGATTTGCGCTGTGCAATTTGCGATTTTTGCAGTCGGCGATTTGGTTCATCTTCTCACCTGACACTGCCGATAGCCGATTTGGGGAAGTGTGTCACGCCGGGGTTTGGCTGTCGTCCCCGCCCGCTGCGCTGTCATCCTGAGCCTTGCGAAGGACCTCGCCCTGCACGCCTTTCCGCCCTTGGGTTTTGCCTTTTCTTGTCACTCGCCACTCGTCACTTGTCACTGGTTTTGTGATCGGGTCATCTAGCCATCGCGTGCTTGAGTGCTTGGGTGATTTGGGATTTTCGATCCTGCACCTCGGGCTTCGGACATCGGACTCTGCGCCTTGTCACTCGCCACTCGTCACTTGTCACTTCTATTTAAAATAACTCCCTTTCTTTTCATCAATATAATGGAGAGAAGACTATAACTAGCTTATTTTTCAACAACATAATAGAGAGCCTGAATTCGGTCATTTTTTCTACATTTGTTTTCAACAACATAATGGAACTTACCTTCATTTTTCCCCCCCGCGCTTTTTCGCTACCCTGACACCAAGAATAAACTAACTCCTGTAATTTCAATGATATAGATTTTTGCAGGAACTTCGCTATTCATCGCTAACCCCTTTTGTTTCCGGCACATAATGGAGAGCCGCGCTATCTTCTAAAGCTTCCATCGTACGTTGGTGGCGTTTAATCATCGGCAGCAGGTTGGTGACCCGCCGGACTTGCCGAAAGTTGGAACCTGCCTTCTTCCCAGGAGCGACGCGTGGGGGTGGGCGGGCCGCACTCACCGCCGAGGCCGCGAACAGGTCCGCGCTATGCTTTATTCGCCCGAATTACTGCACAATCCGTGAATTTTCGGTCACAAGGTCGTCTCGATTGTCGTCCATTTTGTCACTCTCGCCTTTGTTTTCATACACATCGCCGGATCGATCTTCATTTTTAACATCTTTATGGGTCAGCGCCCCGTTCCTGACCTTGATCAGCGTGTGGGTGAGCCGCCACAATGGGCGCAGGCGGGAATTTTTCATTCCTTGCAGGAACGTCGCGTCTTCGTTGTTGGGAGCCATCAGGATGGTGTGATTCTCGGGTGACCAATTGATCGGGACACGCCTCAGGCCGAGCCCTGTTCGGCCGCAGGACTTACGCTAGCACCGTGCGAGCAGGCTTGTCAATAGAGTTATTACCCGTGTTGCCTACGGGTAGGCAATACTTTTCGTGAAACCGCTAAATTGCCCGAATTGTTCCCCTCCTGGTTCAGGAGGGGGCTGGTCAAGCCAGCGCAGCGCACCCAGTAGGGGCGGTTCGCGAACCGCGCGCCAGAAAACGCGCGTGATTGCTGAGCGGGGCACTTCGCGAAGCGCAAAAACGTACGGGCTTGTGGCCCACGGCATCAGAAGCTGTGAAAAAATAAACAATTTCACGCAAAGACGCCAAGGCGCAAAGACTCGCAAAGAACAACACCTTTGTTTTCTTTGCGCCTTCTATTCTTTGCGCCTTTGCGTGAAATGCTTTTGCTCGTCCGGGAATTATTTCACAGCTTCGACAGCCGTGGGGAAACCATGGACCACATTCTGTCACCACTACGCGGCTTGCATTCGCTCGCTTTTCCCCATGGTGTGCTTTGCAGCCGATGAGCGAGTAGCATGTAGTGCGGACCTGTTTCCGAGGTCCGCGGCCTTTGTTGAGCTTGGACGAACCGCGGACCTTCAAACCAGATCCGCGCTACGTCCGCTGGCCGACCGCGAAAGAAATGGGCGGGACGATCCCCAACTGCAATCACGAGGGAGTTCGTTGGGCGACAACCCCCGCGCGGCTCAAAAGAACTTGAAGGAAACCTCGACGCTGAGCTTGCTGGAAACGGGCTTGCCGTTCTTCGTGGCGGGTTTGAATTTCCACGTCTTCAGCGTGTTGACGGCGTTTTCATCCAGACCCTTGTCCAATCCCTTTTCGACCTCGGCGTCCGTGACATTACCGTTGGCATCGACGGTTATTCGCAGAATTACGGTGCCCTGGACCTTGGCGTCTTTGGCTTCCTTGGTATAAGGGGGGTCAGTCTTGGAAATAACCTGAGGACGTGTTACGCCCTCCGCGGGGTGAGTGTCGGTCATGGCAGCCTCGCCGCGGTTCGCGGAGGCCTGGGGCGCTGCGGCGGCCTTGTCGAGGAGGCTGAAGTTTATTTTTACATCAGTAATGATAGCCTTCTCACTCGGCTCATAGCGCCACTGACGAACGGCATCGAGGGCGGCTTTGACGAGCTGGGGAGGGCCGCTCACCACCTCCAGATTCGAAACGCTACCGTCCTTCTCAATGGTGGCGCGCAGCGTCACCACACCTTCCACGCCCGCCTTCTTTGCTTCGGCCGGATAGACCGGCCTCACTTTCTTAACCACCTTGAGAGTACTGGCGGCAACCGGGGCGGCTTCTTCCCCCGCCGGCTCAGCCGCCGGTGCGGTAACACGCCACGGCGCTCGCAGCGGAAACGCCCAAACCCCCGCGCCTCCGGCCAAAATCAACATGCCTATCATGGTGCAGAGTGACAGAGAAAGACGCAGCTTCGACATGGTGACCTCCTTCACGAGCAGTTCAATTCGATTTGCAAGTTGCCGTTCCTTCAGAAAGGTCGGCGCCGTCCACGGCGCAGGGACGAGGCCACCGGTGGCGACCTCCAGCAGCGCGCTCATATAGGGCTTGCGCGCACTGAACAGGCGGACCACCTCCGCGTCAACCGCTTGTTCGCGGCTAAGGCGAATGCGGTTGACCACCCAGGCCACACCCGGATGGAACCAGAAAAGGGTGAGAATGAGTTCCTCCCCCAGGTTGTACATCCAATCGTGCCGCGCGACGTGCAACAACTCGTGGCCTGCGATAGCGCGCTGGAAGGGTTCGCCCAGGGTGGGGAAGCGCTCGGGAAGCAGGATGGAAGCGGGGCGAATGCCGAAGGTGGCGGGCCCGTCCAATCGGGGCGCCAGATACAAAACGGCGGAGACGTCGATCCTCGATTTGAGCTCCCCCACGCACGGGGGCAGCGGATCCAAGGGCCGCGCAGCCCGGCAGATCGCGCGCAGCCTGCCAAGCCCCACCGCCAACCAGGCCAGTCGAATCAGCATCCCTGCCACGAGTACAGCGAAGAAGATCCGGTAAAGAGAAGGGTGGAACCCCGCAGCGGCGGCCGGAACACTTTCGAAACTGATCGTCGTTATCCCTGCCCCGGCGGTGGAACCAGCGGTCAGATGCTTCCAGGGCTGTAACAGGGGCAGCAGCAGACAGACCACCAGCAGACCTTGCCAGTAAGCCAGCAAGACGCGCGGCGCGCGCATGCGAAACAACGCCGGTAGAGCCGTGCCCGCCAAGACCAGCAGAATGACCTGAAGGCAGTAAGAAAGAAAGTTGGCAAACCAAAGTGGGGCGCTCATTCCGCCTCCCTGATCTGACGCCCGATTTCTTCCAGGTCTTTTCCCGAAAGGTGCCGATCCTTGACCAGTTGAACCAGCAACGGCTGCGCCGAACCGTTGAAGACACGGTTGACAAAATCCTGCAGCATCGCCCGGATGACCTTGGCCTTGGCCTTCGTGGGCCGGTAGAGGTAGGCCTTATCGTCGGCGCGCTTCTTCAAATATCCCTTCTCTTCCAGGATGTTCATCATGGTCATGACGGTGGTGTAGGCGATCTTGCGCCGGCGCAGGAGGATCTCGTAGACCTCGCGCACCGTGGCGGTCTGGAGCTCCCAGACAACCTTCATGATTTCCAGCTCTTGTTCGGTAAGGGTTTTGGATTTCGCTCGCATACTAATTAATTAGTACGTTACAATTAGTTTGTCAAGAGGAAAATTCGGTGCGGGCCGGCGAAGAGATTAACTGCGGGGTTCTTCGCCCAAAATACGGTCTCAGGATGGCAGCATGCGCACTCCCACTGTCATCCTGGGCATTGACAGCCTATCGGCTGCCCATGATGGGCAGAAACTCGATGAGGAGAACACATCACGCGAACTGTCATCCTGAGCAGCAGCGAAGGATCTGCATGGGTTTTCAGTAACCAAGACAAATGCAGATCCTTCGTCCCCAAAGAACCGGGACTCAGGATGACAGTGCCAGCAATGGCGAATCGAAATGACTTAAATGTCGAGTTTCTGCAGAGCAGACCGAAGGACCCCGGCAGTTCGCTCGGGTAAATAGAAGAGCAAACTGCGGGGGTTCTTCGCCCAAAATGCGGGCTCAGAATGACAGCATGAGCGCTCGCACCGTCATCGAGTTTTTCCGCGGCCATTTAAACTCCTGTCCACAACGCCGCTTGACGCGCGCTGCGGCGGGATTTAGCATGGAAGGTTGGCGTTTTCTCGAAATTCCTCACTGTAGGGCTCAGGGCGAATGATCGACAGGATTACGGTTCGCGGCGCGCGCCAGCACAATCTGAAGAACATCAGCGTGGAGATTCCGCGCCACACCCTGACCGTGGTTACGGGGCTGAGCGGGTCGGGCAAATCCAGCCTGGCGTTCGACGTGATCTATGCCGAAGGCCAGCGCCGTTACGTGCAGACGCTCTCCGCCTACGCCCGGCAATTCCTGGACCAGCTCGAGCGGCCCGACGTCGACACCGTCGAGGGCCTGAGCCCGGCGATTTCCATCGAGCAGAAAACCACCAGTCGCAGCCCACGCTCCACCGTCGGCACGATAACGGAAATCTACGATTACCTCCGGCTGCTTTACTCCTCGATCGGCGTCCCGCACTGCCACCGCTGCGGGAGGCAAATCTCCCGCCAAACCACGGAGCAGATCGTTGCCTCGATCATGGCACTGCGCGCGGGGGGCGCCAACGGCGAAGGCGAGCGCGTGATGATCCTGGCGCCCATCGTGCGCGGCCGCAAGGGCGAGTTCCGCAAAATCTTCGAGCAACTGGCGGCGGAAGGCTATGTGCGCGTGCGCGTCGACAAGCAACTGCGCCAGTTGGAAGAAGAGATCAAGCTCGATCGGCGCAAGAACCACTCGATCGAAGTCGTCGTTGACCGCCTGCTGCTGAAACCTGGCATCGAGGGCCGCCTGACATCGTCCCTGGAGACGGCCATGAAGCTGGCCAAGGGCATCGTCGCGGTGGCGGTGGTGAACGGTGAGGAGAACCTCTACTCGCAGGAATGGGCGTGCGTCGAATGCGGGATCAGCGTCCCGGCGCTCGAGCCGCGCTCGTTCTCCTTCAATAGTGTTTATGGCGCCTGCGCGGCGTGTCGCGGACTGGGTAGCCAATATACCTTCGACCCCGCCAAGGTCATCGTGGATTGGTCGCGGCCGCTGCTGGAAGGCGGGCTGGGCCCCGGGGCGGGCTCGGGCTTCCTGCAGCGCAGCCTGCTGCGCGCCGCGGAGCATTTCGGCTTCGATCTCAAGAGCCCTTTTGAGCGCTTCCCGCGCAAAATCCAGAACCTGCTGCTGTATGGGAAATCCGGGGAGGGGTCAAAAGCTCCGTCGGGGTTCACCGGCATCCTGCCGCTGCTCGACCGCTGGTACGGCGAAGCGAAGTCTGAGAACTTCCGCGATTGGTACAGCCAGTACATGTCCGCCGTGCCCTGCCCCCAATGCCAGGGCAAGCGCCTGAAGCCGGAAAGCCTGGCCGTTACGGTGATGGGCTCTTCGATTGCTCAACTGACCGCGCTGCCGGTCAGCAAAGCGCAGCAAGTGTTGGGGGGGCTGCAACTGACGCCGCGCGAGGAGCTCGTAGCGCGGTGCCTCGTGAACGAGATTGCCGAGCGGCTGGAATTTCTGGACGCTGTCGGCCTCGGCTATCTGAGCCTGGACCGGTCAGCCTCCTCGCTCTCGAGTGGCGAAAGCCAACGCATCCGCCTCGCCACGCAGATCGGGTCGAAGCTGCGCGGCGTGCTTTACGTGCTCGACGAGCCCAGCATCGGCCTGCATCCGCGCGACAACCAGCGCCTGCTCGCCACCCTCGAACAACTGCGCGACATGGGCAACACCGTGCTGGTCGTCGAGCACGATGAGGAAACGATTCGCCGCGCCGACTACGTCATCGATCTCGGGCCCGGCGCGGGAAAGCAAGGTGGGTATCTGGTGGCGGCGGGGCCACCCGGGAAAATCGCGGCGACCGAAAATTCGCTGACGGGACAGTATCTCTCCGGCCTGCTGCGTATTCCAGTGCCGGCCGAACGGCGCGCCCGCAATGGAAAAGTCGTGACCGTGCTCGGCGCCCGGGCCAACAATCTGAAGAACCTCGACGTGCAGTTTCCCCTGGGCCTGCTGACCGTGGTAACCGGCGTTTCGGGCTCGGGGAAATCCACGCTCGTCAACGACATTCTGCATCGTGCCATCGCCAAGAAGCTCTACAGGGCCATCGAGGACCCGGGCGAGTGCCGGGCCATCCTGGGCCTGGAGCACCTGGACAAGGTCGTGATCATCGATCAGGCGCCCATCGGGCGGACGCCGCGTTCGAATCCCGCCACCTACACCGGCGTCTTTACGCCCATCCGCGAGCTCTTTGCCATGCTCCCGGAATCGCGCGAGCGCGGCTATCGCGCCGGGCGCTTCAGCTTTAACGTCAAAGGCGGGCGCTGCGAGGCCTGCCAGGGCGAAGGGCTGCGGCGCATCGAAATGAGTTTCCTGCCGGACGTTTTCGTGACCTGCGAAGTGTGCCGGGGACGCCGTTACAACTCCGAAACGCTGGCCGTGAAGTACAAGGGCGCTTCCATCGCCGACCTGCTCGAACTCACGGCGAAGGACGCCCTGCCGCTCCTCGAAAATATTCCGCCGATTCGCCAGAAGTTGCAAACCCTGGTGGACGTGGGCCTCGGGTACATTCACCTGGGCCAGCCCGCCACCACGCTTTCGGGCGGCGAGGCGCAGCGCATCAAGTTGGGCCGCGAGCTCAGCCGCCGTCAGACGGGCCGCACGCTCTACATCCTCGACGAGCCCACCACCGGCTTGCATTTCGCCGACGTGAAGCAGCTCCTGGAAGTGCTCAATCGGTTGACAGACCTCGGCAACACCGTCATCATCATCGAGCACAACCTCGACGTCGTGAAACAGGCGGACTGGATCATCGATCTGGGTCCGGAAGGCGGGGACGCCGGCGGCCGCATCGTGGCCCAAGGCACCCCGGAAGAAGTGGCGCGCGCGAAGAAGTCATATACCGGCCAGGCGCTGGCCAGGCTACTCAGCGGCTCAAACGGCGCGAGCTAATGGGATTATAATTTCCTTCTCAGGATGAACCGGTGATGAGCATCGACCAATTGCTAGAAGAGAAGCGAGAAGAAATCCGACGCATTGCTAAGAAACACGGCGCTAAGAATGTCCGTATTTTCGGTTCGAGGGCCCGGGGTGATGCCCGCCCCGATAGTGACCTCGATCTCCTCGTGGACACCGGACCCGAAACGAGCCCCTGGTTCCCGGCTGGGTTGGTGCTCGACGTGGAAGAGATTCTCGGTTGCAAAGTCGAAGTCGTCACGGAAAATGGTCTCAGTCCTTATCTTAGAGAGCGCGTACTCCGAGAGGCCCTGCCCCTGTGAAAGATGAGATCGTTTATCTCCAGCACATTCTCGAGTGCATACGTCGCATCGAAGAGGACACCCGCGATGGCCACGAGATGTTCCTGCGGATGCACACGCTCCAAGACGCCGTCTTGCGAAATCTTCAGATTCTGAGTGAATCAACCCAACACCTCTCTGACGCTTCGAAAGATAAGCATCCGGAAATTGAATGGAAACGGATCGCGGCGTTCCGCAACTTCCTCGTCCACAACTATCTCGGCATAGATATAGAGAGAATCTGGGAAATCGTCCAACGCGATGTGCCGGCACTGAAACGAGCGGCCCAAGAGATGCTTGAGCAACCTCCCCGACCGGAATTGGCATGAGCCTGGTTGTTAGAACCGCGGTGCGGCGAGGTTGAAGCCCCGCTCTTCGAACCGGAAGGCTATTGCAATCACGCAGAGGAGGAAAAATGGCCAAAGAGGGGAAGCGGATCATAACTGGTTATGCAAGGATGTGGCCGCGGTGCGTTTGCACAGTCAAAGATGGCAGAATGCTGCTTATTAAGAAGCTGCTTGAACAACCGGGCGTGTACGTTCTTTACTGGAACGACAGGCCATATTACATTGGAAAGGCGACGAAGAAGCTTGGTAGTCGAATTTCAGCTCACGCGAATCGTCCCAACACGAAGTACTATAATTTTTGGAATTTTTTCTCTGCATTCGTGGTTCCCGATAAGAAGTACATTGGCGAAGTCGAGAGCCTGCTCATAGCCGCCACTCCTTCGGAGAATAGGGCAGAGCCCAAAATACCCCGGATCAAGCTTCCAGACTTATCCCCTGGCCGCACGGGCGCGGCCGGGGCTTCAGCCGGGGTTACGCGCTGACCGGCCACCACAAGTTGATGATCCCTCTGCTCGCTGCGGCGCTGGGCAGCGGGGCGCGAAGGTGAGCGTAGTGGGCGACACGGAGAATCTCTTCCAGGATGTGAGCGGCGCTCGAGCGGAAACCTTCGCGCCACGACCGGCCCCGCCGCTCGTGCCGCGCGAGATTTGGACACTGCGTGACCTGCTGCTGTTTGTCGGCTTAATCCCCTTCGCCTTGCTTGCCTCAAACCTGCTCCTGTACATCGGGTATGTGACGCTGCGGCCTTTCGCGGGATGGCGCACGCCGGTGGACTCGCTGACTTCCAACACTTTCTTTCTGCTGATCCTGCAATCCATCTTCTATTTCTTCCTCCTGGGCTATCTCGTCCTTATGGCCAGGATTCAGCATCATCAGCCTTTCTGGAGTTCCCTGGGGTGGAAGAAGCCCACCGGGCGGCAGGTGCTGGTGTGCCTGGCGGGTGGAGGGGTGCTGGCCGTCGTCATTACCCTGGCGCCGCCCCTGCTGCCCGATGCGGAGGGCTTTCCACTGGAGCGGCTCTTTACTTCGCGGGCCGCGTATTACGCCATCGGGGCGTTCGCCATCGGCGTTGCCCCGGTGATTGAAGAGTTGGTTTTTCGGGGACTCCTGTTCGCCATTTTCGAGCGCGCCGTGGGAGTACGCTTCGCCATCGCCACTACGGCCGTGCTCTTTGCGGGCCTGCACATTCCGGAATACTGGCACGCCTGGAACCACGTGTTGATGATTCTGCTGGTGGGCGGGGTTTTCTCGCTGGCGCGAGGCAGGTCGGGGACCCTCACCCCCAGCATTCTTCTCCACGTCGGATATAACACCTGCATGATGGCCGGCCTTTTCTTCACCACCCAGCACTTCCGCGCCCTCGAGGCCCTTTTCGAGCGGTGGTGACGGCGTGGGGACTTTCGGCGGTGGGCGGCCGCGACAGTCCGTAACTGCACCGAATTGAGGCTTGCCAGCCAGGACGCTGTGCTAGAATCCGCGGCATGTCAACCACCACCCCTCCCCAAACCTCCGTGCCTGTGGCAGGTGCACCCCTTAAGTCGCCGGCGGCCGAACGCTTTGTGGCGCTCGACGCGTTCCGGGGATTCATCATGATCACGCTGGCCTCCGAGGGCTTCGGCTTCGGAGCGCTTCGGAATGACCCGACGTGGTCGAGAGTCGCTTCCTGGTTCGATCACGTCCCCTGGACGGGCGCGGTCTTCTGGGACCTCATCCAACCGTCCTTCATGTTCATGGTGGGTGTGGCGATGCCCTTCGCGCTGGCCCGCCGCCGGGAGTTGGGCACGACCCCCCGGCAGAATTTCCAGCACGTGGCGGTTCGAGCCCTGAAGCTGATCCTGCTCAGCCAGTTCCTGATCATCGCTGCGGACCAGCAGCTTCGTTTCCAGCTCATCAACGTGCTCTCGCAGATCGCCTTCACGTATTTCCTGACCTACCTGATCCTCCAGTGGGAATTCCGCTGGCAGGTGCTGGCCGCGGGCCTGTTGCTGGTATTTCATTCCGCGTTGTTCTATCTCTTCCCTGGCCCCCAGGGGCCATTTTCGCAAACCGGCAATATCGGGCAGGTCATAGACAAGGCGGTGCTCGGTTACAACTACGGGGGCTATTACGTGACCATCAGTTTCATTTCCAGCACCGTCACCACGCTGTTCGGCGCCTGGACCGGCACCCTACTGCGCTCCACGAGACCGCGACCGCAGAAGCTGAAAATCCTCGCGGTTTCCGCCGTGGCCGCCTTCGCCAGCGGCTTGGCGCTCTCGCTGGTGATCCCCAACGTCAAACGCTTGTGGACCGCCTCGTTCACGCTCTACAGCGCGGGTTGGGTGCTGCTGCTGATGCTCATTTTCATCGTGCTGGTGGATGTGTGGGGCTGGAAGAAGGCTGCGTTCCCGCTGGTCGTGGTGGGCATGAATTCGATCTTCATTTACTCCCTGGGCTTCCTCATCGGCGGGGCCGCAAACCAGTGGATTCGCCCCTTCACCGGGGGTTTTCAATTCGTCGGCACACTCGCGCCCGTCGCCCAAAATTGTGCCGTCCTGCTGGTGTTCTGGTATCTGTGCTACTTCCTCTATAAGCACAAGATTTTCCTGAAGGTGTAGCAAGATTCCGCCCCGGCCGGGCCATGTTCCAGTCGGAGTAGTGTCATCCGAACGCTCGTTTCTGCCGATTAACGATGCGGGGAAGTGTGTCACGTGGGGCGGGGGGATCGGGTGATCGGGAGATCGGTTCATCGGGCCATTGGTTTATGGCTGATCGGGGGATCCCGTGATTGAGTGATTTGCGATTTGTGATCTGCGATTTGTGATTTGCAGAGTCAACGAATTGATTCACCCTCTAACCCGACACTGCCGATAACCGAGGTGGGGAAGTGTGTCACGGGCCGGTCGGGAGGTCGGTCCATGCGGCGCAGTTCGATCACCCGATCAACCGATCACCGGATCATCAGATCAGCTTCTGCCTCTCCCCGTCCCCAGCCCCGAGCCCCCAGCCCCTAGTCCCGGCTCTTGAATCGCCAGATCAGATGATTCACTGATTCAGTGATTCACTGACTCACTGATTCAGTTCCCTGTCACCTGAAACCTGGTACCTGTCCCCTGCTCTTCCTGCCCCTTGATTCGTTAGTCAATCGGGTCTATAAAGGTCGCAGCCAACACCCTGGTGAAAACTGTGTGCCGACATGTGGCTTGGCGCCTATGGGACCACACACATGCGTAACGACGGCATGTATGCGCCACCTTCGAATCTACCGGTCACAGACGTGCCACCTTGGTCTTAGGAGCCGCTAGATGAGTTACCCACAAGGTTCGGTTTGGCGGAAATGGGACCTGCACATACACAGCCCCTTGTCTCTTATGAACAACCAATTCCCCATGCGGAGTGACGGCACCCCGGACTGGGATGCGTATATTTCACGCCTGGATGAATTGCAGGTAAGTGTCATTGGGATAACGGATTACTTCACGATCGACGGCTACAAGAAGATTTGCGAATTCAAGGCCTCTGGAAATCTCGGCAACATTGATCGGATATTGCCGAATGTCGAATTCCGCCTTAAGAGCATAATCTCCAGCAGGAAGGATGGCGATGAGACCAGGCTGAATTATCACGTCATTTTTTCCGATGAAGTCACCGTGCAGGATATCGAAGAACACTTTCTCCACGACATTAACTTTTACTATCAAGGCGATCCTCAGAACCCGGACGAAAAAAGAAAACTCAAGGTCTCAAATCTTGAACAATTGGGGGAGAACTTACTAAGACAACATGAAACATTTCGGCGCATGAACCTCTCCCCCAGGGAGCTAGGGGCCACGCAGGCGGTGGTAGACCATGAGGAGATTACGAAAATACTGACCAGCGACAGCCGCTTCAGGGGCAAGTACCTCATCGCTCTTCCTGCAGAAGGTTGGGACGAAATCAACTGGGATGGGCAGTCCCACTTGGTGAGGAAAGGCCTACTCCAGAAGTCCGACATGGTCTTCTCTGCGAGCCCAAGAACGCGGGAATGGTGCCTCGGAAGGGGCCCGTACAAGGAAGGGCCTGGGAGCTTTGCTGCCGAGTTTATTACGTTGAAGCCCTGTATTCACGGATCCGATGCACACAAGCTGAGCGAGATCGGAAATCCCTGCCGCCTTAGGCACTCAAAGGACCACAACTGCGAAGACGACCCGGGTCAATGCGACCCCAAGTATACATGGATCAAAGCCGACCCTACCTTCGAGGGCCTAAAACAACTCCTCTATGAACCCGCAGATCGCGTCCTGATTCAATCCACTGATCCAACACCCTTGAAAAGTAACTACTGCATTACAGGTTTCCAGATTGAAGATGCAGTTGTTAACGATGAGCTCTCGCTGGCCCAATCAAAACTCGAATTCAACACGGGCCTCGTCGCAGTGACGGGAGGGAAGGGTGCCGGTAAGACCGCCCTCGTGGACCTGATTGCCAATTGCTTCGTGGATCGCTGCAACACCAAGGACAGCAACTCTTTTGTGCGGCGCATACTCGTAGATGGGGCCAGTGTCGCCACGAAACTCGTCTTCAAGGACGGCTCCGAATTCGAAAAGATGCTCACTGACAATCAATTTATCGAGCAGAGTGAGATGACGTATATCGCGCAAGGTGAATTGGAACGTTACATTGGTGAGAAGTCGGACCTCGATAGGTACATCCGGAACCTCATCTTCGAGAGCCCGCAAGTCAAGAATAGCGTGAGAGCCTTCGAGTTTGAAGAGCTGGCAAAGAAGACGCAGGAGGACGAATTGAGGCTGAGCCAGGCGCATCAGGTTATTGAGAAACTCGAGCTCGAAACGTCCGAGAGAGTAGTCGGTGCTGCCAAGCGTGAAAAGTCCCAGATAGAGGGTGAATTAAAGGATGTAGATGAAAAGATCCCGGCACTCGAAGCACGGCTCACCAAGGAAAAGGTCGATCTGATCCAACAAAAACAGGCGACCCGTTCGAGGCTGCAGGCGCGGAAGAGCCGGCTGCTGCAGCTTGGTGAAGACCTCACCAACGCACGACAATTCTTATCGGACGACTTGCCTCGATTCAACACGTACGTCTCCCGGATTAATGCCACGCTCCGTGAGCTCGACATTGAAGGGAAGATAGAAAGGCTAGAGTATCCCTCGGAACAGATCCTTCTCAAGCTGACAAGCGACGTGGAAGGAGAACTTCACCAAGTCGTCGGAACAATCGAGCAATCAGAGAAGGAACTCCGAAGCTACGAATCGGAAATGCAGGAGCACGCGAAGTACCTGAGCCGACGGACTGAACTTGATGCAAACCTTGCATCTGTAAACCAGAAACTGCAGGCGATTGCTTCCGAGGCCGAACGCCTAAAGACAGCAAGAGAGGAAAGAGATGGCCTGTTTCGAACTCTGCTCGCCACGATCCTGCAGCGACAGCAGAAATACGCAGAAGTCATCGAGCTTTTTGGGTCCGAGAAAGCTGACGTTCTATCCGACCTTGATTTCAAGGCTACCCTGCAGTTCGACAGCGCAGCGCTGTTGTCTGGGCTCGAGGAGGTCCTGGACAACCGACAAGTGGACGTTGCCGGCATACGTGGGACATCTGAATTTAATGACCTTCTATTGCTCTACGAGAAGCTGTCTTCCGGAAATCCTAGGGCGATAGATGCGTTGGCTACTGAGACTTCGCGACTCTGTCAGCAAATGAGGGGGAGGATAAAGACATCCCGGGCGATAAGTGTCGGGAATCTCTACAAGTGTCTTTACGAGACCTACGTCGCCATAGTCCCAGTCGTGACCTACAAGAAAACGGTCCTCAATCGCCTATCTCTCGGACAGAAAGCTACAGTCCTAATCAAAATCTACTTGGCTCAGGGATCGCATCCCATCATTATCGATTCCCATGACGACCACTTAGATAACGAGTTTATCATGGAGGAACTCGTGGGCGCGATTCGCCAGGCAAAAACGTACAGGCAAGTGATATTGGCATCAAATAACGGCAATGTGGTGATTAACAGCGATGCGGAGCAAATCGTGATAGCCAACCGTGAGATTGGGTTGATATCTTATCAATCAGGTTCAATAGAGAATCCCTCAATTCGTGACCGGGCACTCAGGGTCCTTGAAGGGGGGGAGGCCGCCTTCAAGAAGCGACAAGAGAAGTACCGCATTGGCATTTAATGGGCCTGCCGGGCTGGCGCAGAGCGGGAGCTCTGTGCGGCAAAGCAGCAAAGGCTCAGACTGCCCCCTCACCCCGGAAGAACAGTGACAAATGGCGAGCGACGAGTGACGAGCAAAACCCCTCACCCCTGGACTGCCGGAGCGTGGCCCCCTCTCCCCGGCTGGGGAGAGGGGGAAGGAATTTGGTAGTGCAGGGCCTGCGGTCCGGCCCGCCGATCTTAATGGCGGGCGGCTTTTCCAGCGGCGCGGGTTCTTGCCGCGCCGCAAACAAGGTAATCTCAATCTCCCTTGGCTGCGTCCGAGACACGGCTCTTGAAACATCCGGGCTGCGCCGGCTGCGGCCGCGCCACTTTTCCTTGCGCGCGGGGGGATGTCGGACAATTAGACACTGTTCCCTTACGATTTTGCCTGCCGGTGGGCAATACATAATACCTCTAAGATCGATGACCTCTCTTTGCTTTCAAGCGCCATTTTCGTATAATGCGAACGCAGGCAAAGTCGTTCAAGCCCATCCTCGGCTCTGCCTACACTTCCGTGGTTTTGAGGCCAGATTATGAGCAACCAGTCTGAGGTTGTCGAACAAGTCGGCCCCCAAGCGCGCATCCAGGCGGAACTGGTGAAACTCGAATCACAAAAGAGGGAATTCTGGGTTCTCGTGGTGTTTGCCGGGTTGGTCCTTTTGCTGGGTATCTTGTCATTCTTCTTCCCCTCCGCCTTCTGGCGCAGCAACAGTCTGCATGTCAGCCTCTCTCCGCAAATCCTTTTCGTACTCATGGTCGCCACGGTGCTGATCGCGCTGTTCTACGTCCGGCGGGATCTGGACATCAAAGGGCTTCGCTTGTCCAACCTGCAGCGGTTGCTCAGTTCCCAGGAGGACCAAGCTGCGAGCATGATCGACGCCGTGACGAACGTCTTCACCCGGAGTTTCCTGCATGACCTCTTGCAGGGAGAGATCGCCCGTGCCGAACGCACCAACCGGCCGCTGGCGCTCCTGATGTGTGACTTGAACGACTTCAAGCAGGTGAACGATCGTTACGGCCACCTTATGGGCGACTATGTGCTCTCCCAGGTGGCCGCAATCTTGAAGGCCGCCGTGCGGGGCTGCGACTATGTCGTCAGGTACGGTGGTGACGAGTTTCTGATCGTGCTTCCAGAAACCGATGAACAGGGGGGGGAGACTGTGCGGCAGCGCATCCACCGCCGGGTCGCCGAGTGGGACCAGAACAACCGCGTGGGCGATCTGCCCCTCGCCATTAGTCAGGGCCTTTATCTCCACGTTACCGGCCAGACCCCGGAGAAGGATGTGGCGGAAGCTGACGCCCGCATGTACGCGGACAAGCAGGCCTCCAAACAAGCCCCCACCTTGCCTTACCCAACGACCTTCCCCCCTTAGAGGCTGCGGAAAAACGCTTCCCTGCTGTCATCCTGAGTCCTGCGCTGTCATTCTGAGCGAAGCGAAGAATCTCGCCCTGCCCGCTCAGGATAAACTGCGCGAAGAATCTCGCTCTGCTGGCTCAGGGTAAACTCCGCGAAGGATCTGGCTCTAGGTTTTTGCGTGAAAGGGCCGAACCGAAGCGAGATGCTTCGCTGCGCTCAGCATGACAGATGCCGTTTTTCAGCAGCCGGCCAGGCCTCGCGCCTTCCGGCGGCGTCTATCACTTGGCCACTTCCCACAGATCGAGCCCGAAATCCCAGAGGTCCAGGTTGAGTTTCTCCTGGAGGAGTTCGCCCAGCGCATACTCACCGGCCTCGAGCGATTGAGTGGGTCGCAGCTTATAGAGGTTGGGCGCGATTTGCGTGCGCTCCAGTGGCACCGTGGTGCGCACCTCCGTTGCTTTGCCGATGCCCGCGCGCCCCGCTTCCATCTGCTCCACCACGCGCAATTCTTTACCCGGCTTCACGCGGACCAGTTCGAGCCTCGCCCCCAGGTTGTCTGCTGACTGCACGTAAAAGGCCGGTTGCGCGGCGCTCAGCCGCACCGCCGCCTTGCCCCCCTCCAGCACCACCAGCGAGCGGGCTTTCATGACCGGCAAAGGCACGGCCAGGACCAATGCCGCCCGTTTCTTGTCGGTGATGATTTCACTCGAGGACTGCACGAGGCGCACCAGCCGCGGCCCCTCCACGGTGAAAACTCCATCGTCGCCGGGAAGGCGGATGCCAGGCGCGACTTCCATGCCCTGATCAGGCGGCTTCTGGAATCGCTGCTGCTGGATTCCCTTCGCTTCCTCGAGCATCTTCTTCCTGGCGGCCTTCTCCTCCTCCTGGGCCCGCCGGGTGGCGTCGAAATCCACCAGCTCGGCCGGCAGCTCTTCCCATTCCGAGCGTTCCGAGCTGTAATAGCGCACCCGGTCGCCGTGCACCTCATAGCTCGAGACAAGCTGGTAGGTGCCGTCCTTGAGGTAGAGCTTGACCGACGCCCACGCCTCCCGTGGCATGATCAGCGCGCCCACGAGCAGCGCTGCGGCCACTAAACTGCGGGTTGGTGACGGCAATAGCATGTCGGTTCCTACGGCCGGTTAGATGCCGCCAGGCCGGAAAGCGCCTCGCTCCCCTCACCCGCGTACGGCACCATTCTAGGGTATGATGGGCGCCATGGTTTGGACGGGCTGGCGTATTACTTCCCAGGGGCTGAAGGTTGGCCTTTTCTGGTTCGTTGTCGCAACCAGTCTTGCTCCCTCTCAGGCGTGTGCCCAGTTGAATTACACGGCGCACTTCGAGATGGAGAAATCCAGCTACTTGTTGGGCGAGCCTATCTTCTGCACCTTTGTAATCCGGAACACCGGAAGCCGGGTTTTTGCTTTCCGCTATCGCTCTCCCAGCCGCGTCTTGGTGCGCGACTACGAGCAGGAGCCGAGTTTCCTGGTGACGGGCCCGGACGGGCGCCGGCTGGTTGACCCCGCTCCCCGACCCTGCGGAGGCACGCAAGGGACCGTCGTGTATGGCTCGGTCACTCTGCCTCCCGGCCAGACCGAGTCCGAACGCTGGCTGCTGAATCAGTGGGCCCGCTTCACCGGGCCGGGCCGCTTCGAGGTGCGCGCGGAGCGGCGGTTGGCGCTGCTCGAGCCCGACCCCAAGACCGGAAAGTTCTCCGAGAAGCCCGCGGCGTTCGCGCTGGCCATCGAGGAAATGAGCTTTGAAGTTCAACCCTCCACCCCCGCGCTGCTTGCGGCTGCCTTCCAGCCCTATCTCGCCCAAGTCAGCGACACGAAGAACCATAACCCCGCGGAAGGGGTGTTGGTGGTCACGACCTTGCCGCAGCCCTTCTTTTTCCGGCAGTTGGTCGACATGGCCAAGCCCGTGAAACCTGACCGCTGGGACCGCCGCGAGGCTCTTGCCGGCCTGGCGCGCCTGGGCACACCGGCTGCGTGGGGGGCCATCCTCAAGCTAGCAAGTGGCGCGAAGTCCTCTGCCGGCCCCGCGCGCACAGAATCTACGGACCAAGCCGAAGAGCCCGTGCGCTCCTATGCCGTGCTGTTGCTGGCAGAGAAAGCAGACCCTGCCTTCCTCTCCACTCTGATCGAAATGCTTCGCACCAGTCCCGAGCCGCTGCGGGGCGAGGTTCTGCGCGCGCTCGGGTTCTTTTCTGACGCACGGGCCTACCAGACACTGTTCGATAATCTCCATTCCGCGCCCATAGCCGACCGGATGAACTCCATCCTGGGTCTGAAGAACCTGGGGACCAAGGAAGTCATTCCCGCGTTGCTTGCCATGCTCAACGACCCGGAGCCCCAGGTTCGACAGGTTGCGGATTTCGCCCTGGAGGGGGTAACAGGTCACAAGGCCGGCCTTTCCGCAGAACCCTCGCCCGCAGAGTCCGCCCGCCTCGCCGACGCCTGGCATGCCTGGTGGCGCGAGCACGGCGGCAGTTTTTCTCCTCCGCATCCCGCCGCTTGCCACGACTGGTGATCAGCGCCGTGGGAAACCGACCCGAGAAACCAGTTGCGTGAGCTTGCGAAAGGGAGCAAAATATTGATTGGTATCAAAGGCTCCGCGGCAGCATCCCACAGGGGGGAGCAAGGTTTGTTCCAGAGATTGGCCTGTAATTCTCCCCTGGGATGATGAGTGAGCGCGGTCTGGAGTAGCAGTCCCGGTTCGAACGGATATATGACCTCAAACAGCTAGCCTTCGACATCCACCCCGATTTGGAGAAGATTCATTGGAGCCAGCCTCCCAGCTCTTCCCAAGCTTTCCTCTTTCCCTGGACAAGTTTCATGATCATTGTGGAGTCTTTGCGGTCTACGGGCATCCGGACGCCGCCAAGCTTGCCTACCTGGGCCTATACGCCCTGCAGCATCGCGGGCAGGAGAGCGCGGGGATAGCGGTTTCCGACGGCAACGATCTCACCTGCAAGAAGGGCATGGGACACGTAGATGAGGTATTCCCGAAAGATGTGATCCAGAGCTTGCCCGGGCGACTTGCCATCGCCCACACGCGTTACTCCACCGCCGGCGACACCGACCTGAAAAACGCCCAGCCGCTGAAAGTGAGCTGCCACCGGGGGCAGGTGGCGCTCGCGCATAATGGGAATCTGGTCAATGCCAGCGCGATCCGCAAGGATTTGGAGAGTCGGGGCGACATTTTCCAGACCAACAGCGACACGGAAGTCATCCTGCATTTCTTCGCCCGCTCCCGGCAGTCAGGCACTCCGGAAGCCGTGGCTGAAGCCCTCGACAAGGTGGTGGGAGCCTACTCCCTGGTGATGCTCTTTAAGGATGCGGTCTACGGCATTCGCGACCCGCGCGGTTTCCGCCCGCTCAGCTTGGGACAACTGGATGGCGCCTACGTTCTGGCCTCGGAAACCTGTGCGTTCGACCTGATCAATGCCCGGTTCATTCGCGACGTCGAGCCGGGGGAGATGGTGATTCTCGACGGCCGGGGCGTGACGTCACTGCGTTTTGCACCTCCCGCACCGGCGGCACAGTGTATCTTCGAACACGTTTACTTCTCCCGCCCCGATAGCGTGGTCTTTGGCCGCTCGGTGCAGGAGAGCCGCGAGATGCTGGGCCGCTTCCTGGCGCGAGAACATCCGGTGGAGGCTGACGTGGTTGTTCCCGTCCCTGACTCCGGCGTTCCGGTCGCCACGGGATTTGCCGAGGAATCCGGCATTCCGTTCAAAATTGCGTTGATCCGCAACCATTATGTGGGCCGCACCTTTATTGAGCCCGACCAAGCCATCCGCGACTTCGGCGTGAAGCTCAAACTCAACCCCGTGCGCAGTCTGCTGGAAGGCAAGCGCGTGGTGTTAGTTGACGATTCCATCGTCCGGGGGACAACCAGCCGCAAGATTGTGCGCATCGTACGTGAGGCGGGGGCTCGCGAGGTCCACATGCGGATCAGTTGTCCGCCCACCGTTTCACCGTGCTTTTACGGGATTGACACGCCGACCAAGAAAGAATTGATCGCCGCGACCCACTCGGTCGAAGAAATCCGGGAGTACCTGGGTGCAGATACCTTGGGCTATCTCTCGATCGAGAACCTGCGGCGCGCGGTCGGCGATACCGAAGGGCGCTTCTGCCTCGCGTGTTATACGAGCAATTACCCCACAGCTATTCAGGAACCACTGATCGCCTTGCGTAATCGAGGCTGAGCCTGATGGAAACAATCGATCCGAAACCACCCGAGACGCCGGCCCCCGAGCCGGCACCCGAAGCCGTAGCCCACAAGCCGGAGCGGAAGGAGACGGTGTGGGACACCCTCCGCTCCCTGCTCATCGTGCTGGTCGGCGTCTTTTGTATTCGCGCCTTTGTGGCGGAGGCCACCGTTATCCCCACCGGGTCGATGGAGCGGACCATCCTGATTGGCGACCATGTCTTCCTGAATAAACTGCTCTATGGCCCCCGCCTGCCCTATACCTCGCTGCGCGTGCCGCAACTCCGGGAAATACATCGGCAGGACATTGTGGCGTTTCGTTATCCGGTTAATCCCGCCGTGATGTTCGTCAAGCGGGTAATCGGCGTGGGCGGCGACGTGGTGAAGATCCAGAACAAGCGGGTGTACATTAACGGGCAGCCCCTCGCGGAACCGTATGTGCAGTACCAGTTCTCCGCCATGCTCCCGTTGCGCGACGACTTTCCTCCCACCCCCAGCCTGCTCGAGACCTTGCCCGCCGCCTGGGGGCTCGATCCCACTTGGACTCGCGAAATGCCCGCTTTCCTCCGCAAAGATGGCCTGCAGGTTCCCTCCGGCTACCTGTTCGTCATGGGCGACAACCGTGACAACTCGCTGGACAGCCGCTTTTGGGGATTCGTTCCGCTCGAAAATGTAGTGGGCGAGCCGTTGTTCGTGTACTGGTCCTACGACGCACCGACTAGGGACTGGACCGCGGAAAACCTGGTGTCGCGGGTGAAGTTCGACCTCTCGATTGTCTGGAACTTCTTCTCGCGAACCCGCTGGTCAAGAACCGGGCGGACCTTCTAACCCGGATTTCCCACCACGCAATTGGAAGTGCGGGGCTAAACAGGCTGCGGAAAAACCCGTCGGCTCTGTCATTCTGAGGAGCGGCAGGCGACGAAGAATCTCGTATTGCCATGAAAATGCCCAGCGCGGGATTCTTCGCTTCGCTCAGAATGACACCAGCGCAGCGCTTTTCCGCAGGCTTGTAAAGCCCCGCCCTTCCGTGAGCCCCCCAAAACCGTCCCAGCGCGGTGAGGAATTCGGGCCTGCGTACGCAAGAATCCGCCCAGCTACGCCGGGGAGGCGGGAAGATGGTCCTGGCGCAAGCCGGCCAGGCTGAGCTGGCCGCAAGCGGCCTGAATGTCCTGGCCTCGGGAAATGCGGATGAAGGTCGGGATGCGACGGTCCGTGAGGATTTGCTGGAACGCCAGGACGCGCTCGAGGGACGGAGAGCGGTAGGGAAGCTCGGGGCCGGAGTTGTATGGAATCAGGTTGACCTTGGCGCGCAGGCCTCGCAGCAGGCTCGCCACGCGGCGCGCGTCGGCGTCAGAGTCATTGCACCCATCCAGCAGGACATATTCGAAAGTCAGGTGCTCCCAGGGACGCAAGGGATAGGCGCGGCACACACGCAGCAGTTCCGTCAGCGGGTATTTCCGGTTGATGGGCATCAGCGCGCTGCGCTGCTCTTCGCCGGAGGCGTTGAGCGAGAGCGCCAGCTTGGGGCGGATCGGCTCGCTCGCCAAATCCTGGATGCGGGGGATGATGCCGACGGTCGAAATCGTGATGCGCCGCAGCGCCACACCCACACCCTTGGCATCAGCGAGGATCTTCACGGCGGCGAGAACTTGCGGCAGGTTCAGCAAGGGCTCACCCATTCCCATGAATACCAGGTTCAGCCGGCCGGTGCGCGGAAGATTTTGCGCCGCCGTTACGGCCAGCACCTGGCCCACCATTTCGCCCGCGGTAAGGTTCCGCCGGGCGCCCACGAGCGCGGTGAAACAAAACCGGCAATCCAGGGCGCAGCCCACTTGGCTTGATAAGCAGAGAGTAGCGCGGTCCGCCTCCGGGATGTAAACGGTCTCCAAGGAATTGCCATCGTCAAGGCGGAAGAGGTAGCGAACCGCACCGTCGCGTGAACTGAACTCGCGCGCAATTTCCGGATAGGTGATCTGATGACGAGAGGAGAGGGCAGCGCCGAATTCGCGGCTGAGGTCCGTGAACCCGGCAAGGTCCCGAACCCGCCGAGCGTAGATCCCGTGGTAGAGCTGGCGCCCCCGATAGCGAGGTTGGCCATGACTGACCGCGAGATCCTCCAGTTCCTTGAGCCCGAGTCCGAGAAGATTCCCACCCTGTATTACAGAAGCCATTTCGTGTCCATTTCATGCCATGTTAACACTGCGGTCGAGGAGCATCAATACATCCGTGCGCGGGGGCGAATCGGGGGCCTACTCCGTACGCGGCATCCGCAGGAACCTGGAGAACGATCCGAGAGGACCCCTTGGCAAGGTTTCCGGCGAACCGGCGAAATTCCTTGACAAATATGCCCTTTTATAAATAATCCGACCAGACGCTTTTTGAATAAGGAGTGGAAAATGAGCCCCCGTCGTGCCAACCCCGAGCTCGCTGACCGCCGCCGAGATGTACTGGTGAAGGCGGGATACGCAGAGATCCTGGAGAAAGGGATTCAGGGCACAACCCTCGACTCCGTTGTGGCCCGCGCCAAGTCCAGCAAAGGGGGAGCGCTCTACTATTTCCCCACCAAAGAGGACTTGCTGTATGCGGTTCTGGAGTGGCTTCTGCGGCAATTACAGCGGACTCTCGATGAGGTCGTCGAGGCGCAAAGTTCAGCGCGCGGCAAGCTGGTCGCAGAATTGGAAGTCCTGTTTCACAGTGCGGAGGTGAACCGCAAGCTCTACCTGGTTTTGTTTGATTTTGTCGGCTGGGGCTCCCGCCGGCAGCGATTCAAATCCCTTTTTGCTGTCTTCTTCGAAACTTGCCACTGTCGCGATGCGGCGATTGTGGAACTGGGCCTGCGAGAACAGCAGTTCCGGCGGGTTAACCCTGGGGACGCCGCGGCGACGATCCGCGCCCTGGTGGACGGATATTGCCTGCAATGGCTGATGGGCCCGGCGGACGCCCCCATCGAGCCTTGCCGGGACCGTTGTCGCACCGTCTTGGGCGCCTACCTCCTGCGTTGAGATTGCCACGGACCACGTACCTCTGGGGCCGTGTATGTATCGCCCACGAAGAAACCCCTCACCCCCGGCGCTCGGGGCCCCCCGCCCGCGCCGGCTGGTGAAAGCGCCGGTCGCGGCCCACCCTCTCCCCAAGGGAGAGGGATAGCAATCAAAATCACAGCCCTCTCCTCCGCAGCGCAGAGCGCCCGGGCGGCGTTCTTGACGACGGTCGCACCCTGGTGAGACACTAGGCCCATCCGTTGTACGTCAGGAACTTTCGCCAGGAAGGCAATGGGTCCAGCTCCTCAGGGATGTCTGAGTCCAGGTAGGAGGTTCGAATGCACAGGTATTCATATATGGAGGCGGCCCGAATTCAGGGTCTGGGTCGTTTACCCGCAGTACTCGGCCGCTCGGCGGCGCTGGTTCTTATTCTGTTCTTCGGTATTCCGGGGTTCGCGGCACAGGTGCATGTGCGCGACGGCCAGCTCGTGCGGGTGAAGCTCCGCAACATTCTCACGACGGAGAATATTCGAAAGGGTGACCGGATCGAGTTTGAGGTAACCGAAGAGATTCTCGTAAGCGGGCATGTGGTGATCGCGAAAGGATCTGTGGCGCAAGGCAAAATCCTCGATGTGAAGGGCACGGGCAAACCCAAAGCCAAAGATGCAGAGGTGGTCTTTCAATTCACGACGGTTCGTGCCGTTGACAATCAGGAAATTCCCCTGCGCCTTCAGGGGAGCAAGTCCAGGAAGGAGAACGCCAAGGGAGCTGAAGTTGCAGAACGATCACCGATCCCGGGTTACCCCACGCGTCTGATCGGAGCCGAGAAAGGTAAGGAATATACGGTCTACACGGACGGGTCCTTCGCCATCAATGCTGCCGATGCCGTTGCGGTGCCGCCGGCGGCAACCTCGGCGGGTGCTCCCGCGGCGGTGGCGGCACCGGCCGCGCCAACGGCGGCGGTAGACGTGGGGATGGAGCCGGCGTCCGTAGAGTTCAACAGCGAGCCCAAGGGAGCAGACATCCTCATCGACGGCACCTTTGTGGGGAACACGCCGTCGACCCTGCGCATGACTCCCGGGCGTCACAACCTGGAGATTCGCCTGACAGGATACCGTTCTTGGACGCGAACCATGGTGGTTGATCCCGAATCGCATCCTGCGGTGCGGGCGACGCTCGTGAAGGAATGATAGCCGTTTTGGGCGCCGCGGGGCCGCCGGGGCCGGGTGCGTCAGTCCTATTTATATTGTGGAGGGTTGGCCATGAAAGTCAGGCACGCGCTGGTGGTATGGGCACTCATCTTGGCGTTCCCGGGCGGTTTCTTGCAAGCGGAGACGATGCGTGTGGCGGATGGCACCCCGGTTCACGTGCGGCTGACGGCGGACCTCCTGAGCGGCCAGGCGGCGGAAGGGGCCCGAGTGGACCTGGAGGTATCGCGAGCCGTTACGCAGCACGGCGCGGTCGTGATTCCGGAAGGATCGGTGGTTTGGGGCGCCGTCCAAATCGCCAAACCCGGCAAGGCCCTGCGTTTTGATATCGAGGGTCTGCGGCTTCCCAACCTCAAGGCCGTGAAGCTGCGCTGCAGTTCGGTGAAAACCAAGAACGTTGGAAAGGACGAGGTCAAGGTCGAGAGCCACCTGGGCGGGGATCTGGGGGCCTCGAAGGGAAGCGAGTTCACCGCCTATTTGGATGAGGACGTCACGCTGGAAGTGGCGGGAGCACCGGCCACGCCGGCGGAGCCCACTCCCCCGGTTGCCGTTGCCCCAGCCGTGCCGCCCGAGCCTACTCCGCAGCATGTAACTGAAGCGGTGGCGCCCCCCCCCCGGGTTGCCGCCAAGCAATCCAGCGCGAAGAAGCCTGCGGTAATTCATCGTGTGGGGGCCCCGGCAGCCGCTGTCGTATCGCCCGCCGCGGCCCCGCAACCTCCGACGCAGTCCATGAAGCCGCCTGCCCCAGTGGCCCCTGCTCCTCCGGTCGCGGCCCCACCACCCGTGGAGTACATCACCGTGGAGTGCTTTTCTGATCCGCTGGGGGCCGACATCCTGATTGACGACGAGTTTCATGGGAATACACCCTCCATCCTGAAGATCCCGCCCGGAAACCATCTATTGGAATACCGGCTCTTTGGTTACAAGGGACATGCGGAAAGCCTGGCTCTCGCGCCCGGCACGGGCATTCGCACGATAAAGGTCAGCTTAGAGAGACTGCCCTAGTGGCCGCGCGCCGCGAACGGCTGGAGGGGCTCGGGGATGTTCACCACACTCATCGCAGCTCTGTTCACAGCCATGCTTGTGGTGGGCGTGCCGGCGCTCTCTTACTCCACGACCCGGAACAGCCAAATCCGGGAACTGCCCCGCCTGTCGCTCTATGTCTCTGCGGTTTCTTCCCAATGGGTGCTGACCGTTCTGGGATTGGGAGTGGTGTTCCTGGTAGCCCGGGAAGTTTTTCGCGTAGGCTTCCGGGCAGTGCCTCTCGTCGACGCCCTGTGCTGGGCCACCGGTATCGCGCTGGTCTCGCTCCTGGCGTTGGGGTTGGTCCTCCTGTGCGAGCGCCGCGGGTGGCTGCCGCAGGAATCTGAACTGGTCAACCTGCTGATTCCGGAAACAACTCGGGAGAAGGTCTGGGCGGTCGCGATCGTTGCGCCCACGGCGGCGTTCTGCGAGGAATTTCTTTTCCGGGGTTTTCTGCTGACGCAACTGAATCGTTGGTTCCACTCGCTCGGGTGGGCCTGGGTGGTGTGCTCGGTGGCCTTTGGCCTCGCGCATTCCTACCAGGGGTGGAGTGGCATGATCCGCGCCGGACTGTTGGGAGCGCTGCTCGCCTACCCCGTGGTGCGGTTCGGGAGCCTCTACCCCTCCATGCTCGCACATGGGCTGATTGACGCCGTCGCCCTCGTCTGGCTGGGCCGTTGGTTGCTTCGGAAAGACGTCTCGGTGGAAGGGAGGATGCTGGAATGAGATGGAAACACGCGGTATGCGCCGTACTGGTTGGGATGGCGCTGGCGCTATCACTTCAGGCCCAGTCTGACCGTTGGGTGGTCATTCGCGCCGGGCATCTCTTTGACTCTCAGCAGGCCGTTTTCCTTAGCGATGCGGTCGTGGTCGTGCACGGTGAACGCATCGCCGCCGTGGGGACGGCCGAACACGTGAAGATTCCCGCCGGCGCGGAAGAAATCAATCTCCGCGACGCCACCTTGCTGCCCGGATTGATCGACGCGCACACGCACCTGTTCCTCACGGGGGAAGCGGGTAATCGCTACGACGATCAGCTCCTGAAAGAGTCCTGGCAATACCGTACGATCGAGGCCGTGGTGAATGCGCGCAAAGACCTGGAGGCTGGCTTCACCGCGATGCGCGACCTCGAGACCGAAGGCGCGATGTACAGCGACGTGGACGTGCGCAACGCCATCAACCGCGGGTTGATCCCCGGGCCGCGCTTGCAGGTCGCGACGCGCGCCCTTTCCACCACGGGCGGTTATCCGCTGGAAGGTTATTCGCCGGAGGTTACCGTGCCTTCCGGCGTCCAGAGAGCGGACTCGCCCTGGGCGGCTCGCCAGGCCGTGCGCGAGCAGATCAGTTACGGCGCCGACGTCATCAAGATCTACTCGACGCACCATTTTCACCTTACGGCCGAGGGCAAGCTGGTTAACATCCCCACCTTCACGCTGGAAGAGATCGAAGCCATTGTGGACGAGGCGCATCGCGAGGGCAGGAAAGTGGCCTGCCACGCGTACGGTGGCGTGGGGTTGCACAATTGCCTCGACGCGGGGGTGGACTCGATCGAGCACGGGCTGGACCTGGACGATGCGGCCATCCATAAGCTCGTCGAGAAGCACATCGCCTATGTCCCCACGCTCTACGTGTACGAGTTCGATCCCTCGGACGACCTGAAGGCGACCGGAGGGAAGACCAGCCGGGCGCGCCTGCATGAGGCGAGCTTCCGGCGGGCGGTGGCCGCCGGCGTCACCATTGCCTTCGGTACCGACGTGGGACCTTTTCCGCACGGAACACAAGCGAAGGAATTCGCCTACATGGTGCGCTTTGGAATGAGCCCCGCGCAGGCCATGCGGGCGGCAACTTCCGTGGCCGCGCAGTTGATGGGATGGCAGGACCGCATCGGCTCCGTTGAGCCGGGCAAGTTCGCAGACCTCGTCGCGGTCTCGGGCAATCCTGCGAGCGATGTCACGGAACTGGAGCACGTGAAGTTCGTGATGAAAGGTGGACAGGTAGTGAGGAATGATTTGAGGTGAAGTGCAGCCGAATGTTGAAGGTCGAAAGCGGGCAGCCACGGCACGGATTTTGTGCGGTGGGCCTTCTCAAGGCCAAGACGTTGCGTACCCACGAGATCAAAAACAAACCGCAGCTACCAGCTACGGCTGGTGGTTCACTAATCGCACACATGCCAAACAGCGGCATGTATGCGCCGCCCGCCTTATGGTGCATGGGGCGATACAAAATTGCCGCCAGTGCGGCAGGAGCATGTATTCCACCCTGCGGGTAAGAACTATGTCAGCTCCCCACGGCGTTCGAGTTGTTTGTAGTAAATGAGCGAATAAACCACGGGCACGAAGGCGGCGGCCATCAGAGCTGCGAAAGGAACCCAAAATCCCGCTCCCGCAAATGACAAGAGCAGCGCCACAAGTCCTCCCAGGACGAATGTTTTCGCACCCAGGCGGTGAGTGGCATTCCAGACGCGTTCGTCGGCAATGGTCCAAGGAGTCCTGATGCCGACGTAGAAATTGCGGCGGACCTTCCCCAGCACGTTTCCGAGCAACGCGAAGAGCAGGCAAACGCCCCCCATGATAGCCTTGGCAATTCCCACTTGGCCCGAAACCGCCGCCCAAAGGACCAAGCCGTGAAAGTACGTCATGCAAGCCAGGATCACCAGCATGATGTAGAGGTAAGTCGAGCGGAACGTGTCTACTTCGAAGTGCCGGGGCGAGAGCCAGGGGAGGACGGCGAATATGCCGAGCATCCCGAGCATGATGCCGGGGTTCATGACGAAGAGGGTCCACTTGGCCGCGTAGTCATCCACTTCGCCGTGCGCGTTCCAGTGCGCGGGGACACGGGTCGGCAAGTGCGGATACAGAATGGCCGTGGCCAGCAGGCAGGTAATAAGCAAGGCGAAACCGATAAGGAAGTACTTCCGGGTCATGGTTTTGTCCTTTCGTTATTCTCCGGGTGGGCCAACAGGTCCATGGCCCAGGCCAAGAGGTCTTGCACGACCGTGGTATTGATTGAGTACCAGATGAGTTGCCCCTCCCGGCGGGAGCGGATTAGATCGGCATCCTTCAATACGGAAAAGTGGTGGGACATCGACGGTTTGGTCATTTCAAAATGCTCAGCCAAATCCCCGGCGGTCATTTCGCGGTCTCCCAAAAGGCGAAGAATCTGTCGCCGGGTGGGGTCGGCCAAGGCTTTGAAGATGGCGTTCATGAGCACAACCCTTAGACAAATTTATAATTAGATATTGGCCTAATTATCGTCCACGGCAATCTACGTGTCAAGGTCCAATCTTCCGGACGCGTTTGACAGGCACCCTTCGGCCCTGGAAATGCAAAATCTGTCATGTTGGGGGTGGTATAACGGACATATAATCAGTCCGGCAGTGGAGGGAGGGAGAAAATGCGCACCCATTTGGGATGTACCGGTTCGATTACTTTGGGCCCTCTCGGGCAGGAAACCCAGAAACGGTTGGAGCAGGTTCAGGCAAGTTGGCTCGAATACTCGCCGGAACCACCGACCCTGGACGTCCGCCACGTGCAACCTGACAATACCCCGGCACTGCGCGAGATTGCCGGCGAGCTCCTGGACTTCCTGCGCACCATTTCTGATGATGAACGTACGCGCATTCCTGGCGGGGCCTTCTACTATCAGGACGAGCCGACTGGCCAGTACATCCGCCTCAGAGTGTGGAAAGGCGGCTTCCTGACCGTGCATTGGGCTCGCCCCGACTACACCCACGTGGAGTGGCAGCAGTTCCGCAACCAACCCGTGGCCGTGGTCTTTGAGCCTTTCCAGAAGCTGAACGGTTCAGTCAGTTTCGAAGGCAGCCCGGCCGCTGCCGAAAACCTTCGCCGGGTTCTGGAAGGCACTGCCGGCCAGTACTCCCAGGGTGAGTATGAAATCGCGAATTCCATCGAGCGCGTCGAACTCACCCTGCGCGATGTCAACGCCGACGTCCTGACCCTGGTCAATGCGCTGCGTTATTCCGCCAAGAACGCCACGCTGGCCGGCGAGATTGACGTCACTTCGTTCCGTGCCGGCGACCTGGAAGACTATTGCCGTTTCGTTTTCCGCGCCGGCGAAGTTTGGGTTGCCCGGCCCGCCCTCTGGTCGGACACCCCAGTGCCGCGGCCGGAAGCTGCGAAGCAGGCAGCGTAAGAAGAGAAGCTATCAGTCATCAGCTTTCAGCCCTCAGCCAAGAAGGCGGACCCATGGGGTCATCGCTGTTGACTGAAAGCTGATAGCTGCTAACTATTTCCCGAGGAGTTCTTCATGATGGATTACGCCTTCACCGAGTATCAAGTGGCCATTCGTGACCTGGCGCGCGAGATTGCCGACAAGGAGATCCGTCCCGTGGCGGCGGAATACGATCGTGAGGCCAAGTTCCCCTGGCCGGTCGTCAAGGTCCTGGCCCAGACCGACCTGTTCCGCGTCTTCATCCACGACGAACACGGCGGCATCACGGATGGCACGCCCATCATGAATATGGTGATCGTCACGGAGGAGCTCTCCAAGGCCTGCGGGGGAATCGCGCTGAGCTTTGCGGGCTCGGCGCTCGGCACGCTGCCCATCATGCTGTCCGGCAGCGACGAGCAAAAGGCGCGCTGGCTGCCCGACATCGCCGCCGGGAAGAAACTGGCGGCCTTCGCGCTCACTGAGCCGCAAGCGGGCTCCGACGCCGGCGCCGTGCGCACCACCGCCCTCCGCGACGGCGACCACTACGTAATGAACGGCACCAAGCAGTGGATCACCAACGGTGGCGAGGCGGAAATCTACACCATCATCGCGCTTACCAATCCCGCCAAGGGCCCGCGCGGAGCTTCCTGCATCGTGGTGGAGAAAGGCACGCCCGGCTTCAGCTTCGGCAAGAAGGAAGACAAGCTCGGCATTCGCGCCTCCGCCACGTGCGAGCTGGTTTTCCAGGACTGCCGCGTCCCGATCGCGAACTGCCTGGGCCGCGAAGGCACGGGTTTCATCACCGCCATGCGCACGTTTGACGCGTCCCGCCCCGGCGTGGGCGCCCAGGCGCTGGGCATCGCGCAGGGAGCCTTCGATTTGGCGCTCGAGTACGCCTGCACGCGCCGCCAGTTCGATGTCCCCATCGGCTCGTTTCAGGGACTACGCTTCATGCTCGCCGACATGGCCATGAACATTGAAGCCGCGCGCGCCCTGGTCTATGCCACGGCGCGCCACATCGATACGCGGCCCAAGGAGCGGCCCACGCTCTACTCTGCCATGTCGAAGTGCTTCGCCTCGGACGTGGCCATGGATGTCACCACCGACGCCGTGCAGATCTTCGGCGGCTACGGCTATATGCACGACTACCCGATCGAGAAGTATATGCGCGACGCCAAGATCACCCAGATCTACGAAGGTACCAACCAGATCCAGCGCGACGAGATGTCGAAGACGCTCATCAGCGGCTTCCACTCCCGCCGCCCCGCCACCCGCGCGGCGTAGGGTGCTTCCGGATGAGCCGCGGGTGGCGCATACGTGCCGCTGTTTGGCATGTGTGCGACCCTAAGTTGTAGAATCCTCTCGTGTCCCGTCAGCGCCCTGATGAAGGACTCAATCACCTTCATTATCTTGCCGCCAGCACTTAGCGCCGCGCGTGCCTTTTTGACTCCGTGCGCTTCCGCAAGCACTTTATTCAGACCTTCCACCAACTTCGCTCTGACCTGGATTTTAAAATCCTCGGATACGTTCGGATGCCGGAGCACTTTCATCTCTGGGTTTGGCCATGCGGCCCATCCAACCCGTCCGAGATTATGCCGAGCCGCAAGGAGCGCACGGCCAGGTTCGTTCTCAGGAGCCTCCCGGACAACCGCCACCATTTTCCTGGCGCCGGCAGATGCGGGAGCGGCTCAGGTTGCCGGCCACCGTGCACCACCACGGCCCCTGCCGGGTCGGGCAGCGGCGGTTCTGTGATCTCCATGTCTGGAGTGAAAGGAAGCGGTTGGAAAAGCTGGACTACCTGCACGGCAACCCGGTGAATCGCGGTCTGGTCACGCCTCCCGACCCGTGGCCGTGGTCGAGCTTCCGATTCCATTACCTCGGAGACTCTTCACTGCTGCCGATAAACCCCCTGCCTTGATCGCACACATCGCAGAGAACGCGGCGTCTGCGCCACCCGCGGGCCACGCCACGCCCTCAGTGCATTAACGAGGACTGATTACATCTGCTCATTCGCGACCCATCAGGCTGGATTCATGCTCTTGGCAGTAGTAACATGCGGGTTTGAAGCTGCTAATGCTCCTTCGCAAAGAGCCTGACATCCGATGGCAGATAAGCCCGAGGAAAGAGCGCGTCAATTAATAGACGGCTTGTTGATGGCAGCCGGTTGGATAGTACAGGATGTCAACGAAGCCAACGTCATGGCTGGCCCCGGTGTGGCTATCCGGGAGTTCCCTCTGAAATTCGGCCACGGATTCGCGGATTATCTGCTCTACGTGGACGGCGTGGCAGCGGGTGTCGTGGAAGCGAAGAAGGAGGGGGAGACACTCACCGGTTACGAGATCCAGACCGAGAAGTACAGCGTAGGCCTACCGGACAGTCTGAAAGCCTATCGTCGGCCTCTGCCATTCTGCTACCAGAGTACGGGCATCGAGACGCGCTTCACCAACCTGCCTGAACCCGACGCCCGCAGCCGTCAAGTCTTCTCATTCCATTAACCCGAGACGCTGGCGGATTGGCTGATGGATGAAAGCCGGTCGCCTGGAGCAACGCTCCGGGCCCGCCTCAAGCATCTACCGCCGCTCACCGGCGAGGGTCTTTGGCCCGCGCAGGAGCGAGCCATCCGTGGGCTGGAGCGGTCGCTCGCCGATGGCCGCCCACGCGCGCTCATCCAGATGGCCAGCGGCGGCGGGAAAACCTTCACGGCCTGCAATTTCACTTATCGCCTCATCAAGCATGCCAAGGCGCGCCGCATCCTTTTCCTGGTGGACCGCAACAACCTGGGAAAGCAGGCGTATAAGGAGTTCCAGCAGTTCGCCACGCCCGACGACGGCCGCAAGTTCACCGAGCTCTATAACGTCCAGCACATGCAATCCAACAAGCTCGATACGGTGAACAAGGTCTGCATCACGACAATTCAGCGCCTCTACTCAATGCTGAAAGGTGAAGAGGAATTCGACGCAGCGCAGGAAGAAGGCTCAATGTTTGATTTGGGTCCGCTTATCAAAGAGCCGGTCCCCGTGACGTACAACCCGGCACTCCCCATCGAGACTTTCGATTTCATCATCACTGACGAGTGCCACCGGTCGATTTACAACCTGTGGCGGCAAGTTCTCGAATACTTTGACGCCTTCACCATCGGCCTCACGGCCACGCCCTCCAAACAGACATTCGGGTTTTTCAACCAGAATCTGGTCATGGAATACAGCCATGACCAAGCCGTCGCCGACGGCGTGAACGTTGATTTCGATGTGTATCGTATTCGGACCGTCATCAGCGAGCACGGCTCGACCCTCACCGCCGGCCTTTGGGTGGACAAGCGTGACCGGCTGACGCGCAAGGTCCGCTGGCAGCAACTGGAGGAGGACTTGAGCTACGCCGCGCAAGAGCTGGACCGCGATGTGGTAGCCAAGGACCAGATTCGCACCATCATCCAGATTTTCAAGGAGAGGCTTTTTACGAATATCTTCCCTGGCCGCAGGGATGTTCCCAAAACGCTGATCTTCGCCAAGGATGACAGCCACGCGGATGACATCGTGCAGATCGTGCGAGAAGAGTTCGGCAAAGGAAACGATTTCTGCCAGAAGATCACGTACCGCACCAACGCGGCCCGCGTGGTGACCAGGAAAACCCTGCCCGACGGGACAGAAACCGAAGAGGTGACGTGGAAGAGCAGTGGCCTTGACGCGGAAGACCTGCTCTCGTCTTTCCGCAACAGCTACAACCCGCGCATCGTCGTCACAGTTGATATGATCGCCACAGGCACCGACGTCCGCCCGCTGGAAATCGTGTTCTTCATGCGCTCGGTACGGAGCCGCAATTTCTTTGAGCAGATGAAAGGCAGAGGCGCGCGGGTCGTGACCGACACCGAGTTCCAATCTGTCACGCCCGACGCGAAGTCAAAAACGCATTTCGTTATCGTGGACGCCGTTGGACTCTTGGAACAGGAGATGTCGGACACGCAGCCGCTGGAAAGGAAGCCCTCGGTCTCGTTCGAGAAGCTGCTTCAGGCCGTGGCATTGGGAAACCGGGAGCCGGATGCGCTTTCCTCGTTGGCATCGCGTCTCGCGCGCCTGGACCGCCAACTGACCAAAGAAGACCGCAAGCTGGTTGAAGAGTTGAACGGGAGCAACCCTCTATCGGTTATTACGGCCGCGCTGGTCAATGCACTCGACCCAGATGTTCAGATTGAAGCCGCTCGCCAGTTGGCCGTAGGGGCGGGGCTTGCCCCGCCCGCCGAACCGCCGCCGGAGATGATTGCGAAGGCTGCCACAATTCTCCTCGAAGCTGCTGCAAAGCCCATTGCGGCAAACCCTGCGCTGCGCAATAAGCTCATCGAAATCAAGAAATCCTACGAGCAGACGATTGACACAGTGAGCAAAGACCAGCTTCTGGAAGCCGGATATTCCGCCGCCGCACAGGAGAAGGCGCGCTCGATTGTCGAGTCATTCGAAACGTTCATCCGCGAGAACAAGGATGAAATCACGGCGCTCCAGGTGCTTTACAGCCGCCCATACAAACAGCGCCTGACGTTCAAGCAGATCAAGGAACTGGCAGATGCCATCCAGCGCCCACCGCGCGCCTGGACGCCCGAACTGCTCTGGCAGGCGTATGAGAAGCTGGACAAATCGAAGGTTCGGGGTTCGGGCGGAAAGCTTCTGACGGACATCGTCTCCCTGGTGCGATTCGCCCTGCACCAGGACGGCGAGTTGCGGCCCTTCCAGGAACAAGTGCAGGAGCGGTTCGCGGTGTGGCTGGCCCAGCAAGAAGCCGTAGGGGCGCATGGCATGCGCCCAAGGAAGTTCACCGAAGAGCAGCGTCTGTGGCTGGCACTGATCCGTGACCACATTGCGTCCAGCCTTGCGATTGAGACGGAGGATTTTGAATATGTCCCCTTCGCGCAGCACGGGGGCCTGGGCAAGGCATATCAGGTGTTTGGAAAAGGTTTACAGCCCTTGTTGGAAGAGCTAAACCGAACGCTCGCGGCGTAGATATCCTTCGTCTCTCGCCCCTTGGGCAGGGAAGCTCGGTAAGTAGTCGGCCTGAATTTCTTGCTCTCCCCCTCACCCCCTCGGGGGGAGAGACTGCGACGAAAACGGCCGGCACACCGATATAATCTCTTCCCTCGCCCCCTTGGGGGAGAGGGTGGCGCGAAGCGCCGGGTGAGGGGGTCGCAGTCAATGCGCAAGCAGATTACCAGAGCCCGCGAACTGCGCCGGACGGCGACCGAAGCCGAACGCATCGCCTGGCGGCTGCTGCGTACGTTGCGTCTGCGGGGGTTCAAGTTCCGCCGCCAGCATCCGGTGGGGCGCTGGATCGCGGACTTCTGCTGCCCGGAGCGGGGCTTGGTGGTGGAGCTGGACGGGAGCGTTCACGGCCAGCCTAGCCAGGCTCGCAAAGATGAGGTGCGCGACCAACGCCTGAAGCAGATCGGCTACACGGTCCTGCGCCTCCCGAATGGGATTGTCCTTGCGGACCCGGAGGCATTTGTGAGGAAGGTCTTGGATCGCGCTGAGACTTTGCCGGATTTCTTTACTAGCGAGCCGTGACCCCCTCACCCCCGGCCCCTCTCCCCGCAAGGGGGCGAGGGGAGAAGGAATTCTTGAGTGGCTAATCAGGATGCACAAAAGGGGCTGCCGCCGGTCTGGGCTCATACCACTATAGGTGAGGTAACGCAGTCGGCGGTTCAGCAAGCCCCACCAAACAGCGGTGAATTTCTCTACGTCGACATAGGCAGCATCGACTACACCACCAAGAGAATCACCTCTCCGAAGACTCTGCCCTCAATGGAGGCACCCACTAGAGCGAGGCAACGACTGAGCCCGACAGACGTGCTCGTCTCAATGACACGTCCTAACCTGAACGCAGTTGCCATGCTTCCACCCGAAATGGAGGGCGCTATTGGCTCGACCGGTTTCCACGTGATGCGTGCGGCTGGCATCGAAGCGAAGTGGCTCTACTACCTCGTCCAGACCCAAGCATTCGTTGACGCGATGTCGAAACTGGTACTCGGAGTGCTTTACCCAGCAGTTCGGCCAAAGGACATTCGCGGGTACTCGATCCCGCTGGCGCCTTTGCACGAGCAGCGCCGCATTGTGGCTGAGATCGAGAAGCAATTCACACGCTTGGCAGCGGCGGTGGAGGCGCAGAAGCGCGTGCAGGCGAACCTGAAACGCTATCGCGCTTCTGTGCTCAAGGCGGCCTGCGAGGGGCGGTTGGTTCCCAGTCAGGCCGAACTCGTCCGCGCCGGAGGCCGCGACTACGAACCTGCCGATAAGCTCCTTACCCGCATCCTCAAAGAGCGCCGCGCCCGCTGGGAAGCTGACCAGCTCGCCAAAATGCAAGCCGCCGGCAAGCCCCCCAAGGACGACAAATGGAAGGCCAAATACAAAGAGCCCGCCGCACCAGACACAAACAATCTGCCGAAACTCCCGGAAGGGTGGACGTGGACAACCCTCGATCAGCTTTTGTGTTTTCTTCGAAATGGGATTTCCAAGAAGCCAGATGTGGAGTCAGGCCTGCCGATACTGCGAATTAGCGCGGTCCGGCCAATGAAGGTTAACGTGGAAGATGTGCGTTTCCTACAAGCGGAGGCGGAAGAGTATCAGGATTACGCACTGCGCGAAGGCGATTTGCTCTTTACCAGATACAACGGCAATCCTGAACTCGCAGGCGTTTGTGGAGTTGTTCGCCGGGTGGACCGCATCATTGTCCATCCTGACAAGCTCATCCTGGGAAAAGTCGTTTCCGAGTCCTGCTCGGCAAGGTTCTTGGAAATCGCTGTGAACATAGGCGTCTCGCGAAATTCCATTGCTTCTCGGGTCAAGACGACAGCGGGCCAGGCAGGTGTCTCGGGCTCAGACCTGCGAGCGACGCCGGTTCCATTGCCGCCAATTCTCGAACAGCACTCCATGGTCGCCGAGGTGGAGCGCCGTCTGTCCGTGATTGACGAACTTGAAGCCGTCGTCGAGACCAACCTGAAGCGCGCGGAGCGGCTGCGGCAGGCAATCCTGAAACGCGCCTTCGAGGGCAAGCTCGTCCCCCAGAACCCCAGCGACGAACCGGCCAGCGTCCTGCTGGAACGCATCCGCGCCGAGCGAGTCTGTAGAAGTGAACAACCGCTCCCCCGCACAGGGCTGGGAAGAAAGGGACGAGGTCGAGAGGTTGTCTCGCCCTCTGGCAAGCTGTAACCAAATGGAGTACAATCGTACCTAATATGGGTGCAACTCCAAATTCGAGCGTAGCGAGCGTCTTGTTTGGCCGTACCCGGCGGGCGGTTCTGGGCTGGTTGTATGCCCATCCCGACGAGTCTTTCTATCTGCGCGAGCTGGCGCGCACGACCGGGGCTGGACTGGGAGCTGTGCAACGGGAAGTGAAGCGGCTGGCCGAGGCCGGGGTCATCCGCCGCACGGTGAGAGGCCGGGAGGTGTACTACCAGGCCGACGCGCGCTGCCCGGTATTTGCGGAACTGAAGGGCTTGATCGTCAAGACCTGGGGCTTGGCGGACATACTGAAATCCGCCCTGGCGCCGCTGGCGTCGCGAATCCGCGTGGCGTTCGTTTATGGTTCCTTCGCCCGCCGGCAAGAGCGGCGAACGAGCGACATCGACCTCATGGTGGTGGGCGAGGCCACGTTTGCCGAGATTGTCTCCGCGCTGGGCCAAACGCAAGCCCTGATGGGCCGTGAACTGAACCCCAGCGTTTACCCGCCCGGGGAGTTTCAGTCCAAGCTGGCCGCGGGGCATCATTTCCTCAAGGGCGTACTGAAGGCTGAAAAGATATTCCTGATCGGAGACGATCGTGAGCTTGAGAGACTGGCTGAGAAAAGGCTGGCTCAGCCAACACCAAAGCAGTCGCGAAGAGGTTGACGCCCTGCTTGCACTGGTGGACCGCGATCTGGAAGCTTCCCGGACGACGGGCTTGGCCACGGACTGGCGCTTCAATATCGCCTACAAAGCCGCGCTTCAGGCGGCGACGGCAGCGCTGGCCGCGGCGGGTTACCGGGCGGCGCGAGAGGCCCACCACCTCCGGGTGATCCAGTCCCTGCCGCTCACCATGGGCGCCGACTCCCAGTTGGTCCAACGGTTCGACGCTTTCCGCAAGAAACGGAATCTTACGAGCTACGAATTCGGCGGGGCGATATCCGATCAGGAAGCCGAGGAAATGGCGACACTAGCCCAAGAGCTGCGAACGCGAGTTCAAAGATGGATTAAGAAACACCATCCACACCTTTTGTAGAGGCTCTCCATGCCCACTCCCTCTGCCATCGTTCAAAAGCTCTGGAACTACTGCAACATTCTGCGCGACGATGGGCTTTCCTATGGCGATTACGTCGAGCAGCTTACCTACCTGCTGTTCCTCAAGATGGCTCACGAGCAGACCCAGCCGCCGCTCGACCGGCCTTCAATTGTCCCCGAGGACTACAACTGGCCGAGCCTGCTCGAACTGGACGGCGATCCCCTCGAAGTCCACTACCGCAAGACACTGGAGAACCTGGGCAAGCAGGGCGGGATGCTGGGGACCATCTTTCGGAAGGCTCAGAACAAGATTCAGGACCCGGCGAAATTGCGCCGCCTGATTGCCGACTTGATTGACCGCGAGCAATGGATGACGCTCGACGCGGACGTAAAAGGCGATGCCTACGAGGGCTTGCTGGAAAAGAACGCCGAGGACGTAAAGACCGGCGCAGGGCAATACTTCACGCCGCGCGCCCTGATCCGCGCCATTGTAGACGTGATGCGGCCTGTACCTGGCCAGACAATCCACGACCCGGCTTGCGGGACGGGCGGCTTCCTGCTGATTGCCCACGAATTCATCAGCCATCACTATGACCTGGACAAGGACCAGAAGAAGCATCTGCGCTTTGACGCGCTCAAGGGCATGGAGATCGTGGATAACACCGCCCGCCTCTGCGCTATGAATCTGCTGTTGCACGGCATCGGCGGGGACGACTGCCCCGTCAAAGTAGGCGACAGCCTGAACGCCAAACCGTCAGAGACCTATGACATCGTATTGACCAACCCGCCATTTGGAAAAAAATCGAGCGTGACGGTCATCAACGAAGAGGGCGAACAGAGCAAGGAGAGCCTGGTCGTGGTCCGCGACGACTTCTGGGCCTCGACCAGCAACAAGCAGCTCAACTTCCTCCAGCACGTCAAATCACTGCTCAATATCCACGGGCGGGCGGCCATCGTGGTGCCGGACAACGTGCTGTTTGAAGGCGGGGCAGGAGAGACCGTTCGGCGCAAGCTGCTGCACGAATGCGATGTCCACACCCTGCTGCGCCTGCCGACTGGCATTTTCTATGCCCAGTGTGTCAAGGCGAACGTCCTCTTCTTCGACCGCAAGCCTGCGAGCGAAACACCGTGGACGAAGACGCTGGGGATTTACGATTTTCGTACCAACCAGCACTTTACATTGAAGACCAATCCGCTGAAGCGCTCCGACCTTGATGATTTCGTCGCCGGCTACAACCCCGAGAACCGTCACGACCGGAAGCCGACCGAACGCTTCAAGCCCTTCGAGTACGAGGAGCTGTTGAAGCGCGACAAGGTGAGCCTCGACATCTTCTGGCTCAAGGATGAAAGCTTGGAGGACTCAGCCAATCTCCCCGACCCGGATGTTATCGCCGCCGAAATCGCCGAAGACCTCGAAGCCGCCCTAGACCAATTCTCCCAAATCGCCGCCGACCTAAAGACCTAATGTGTATGAGTGCAGGTCAGCACACTACTTCGACCCCTATGAGAGCGACAGGACTCCCTTCATCTTCTCGGGCAAAGGGTCTTGCACGCTTCTGACACAACGAGGTACCTATGCCCCATAGAGATTTTGTGGTACTGGGCGCGAGAAAACACTTCAGTTCTACTTCAGTTAGCCCGTTTGTCCTGGCGGTGATCGTAGCAGAATTCCGCGGAACCAATTGGATATCATGGAGTTAAAGTGGTAGGCCTGGAGGGATTCGAACCCCCGACCCACGGTTTAGGAAACCGTTGCTCTATCCGTCTGAGCTACAGGCCCACGAAACCAAACTCGATGGGGCTCATAGATTAGCACACGAGCGCCCCCTGCGTGGCGGTGAATTCACCCCTGCAATTTCCGACTTGCCTGCCAGGGCGAGTTCCTCGATTGAACTATCTTTGCACCGACAATCAGCTCTTTTCAAGCGCGTGGTAGTGGGTCAGTTTGCTGTAGCGGCGCTCTATGAGCGCCGGAATCTATTGAATCAAAAGCCGGCGGTCGCTTCCTTCGTCAGCGCAGGCTCCGACCGCCGCTACAGGAGAACCAGAGTGCACCACTACCCAAGCGCGTCGACCCCTACAGGAAGTTCATGGCCAAGGCGCTTCGGTGCCAACGGCTCCCTGCGAGTGTTCGGCAAGGCATTTGCCTCCAGGAAAGTGCAGCCTACCTCGCCGGCAACCTGTCAGGGGGATGAGAAACGGGCGTGGCGATCGCCTGAGAAGTCGCCGTGAAAGTGGTGCGCGAGCTGGGCGGCTGGGGGAGCACCTTGACGGTGCTCCCGCGGGAGGGCCGGAAAGCCCTAAAACCACGCGGCGTCAGCTTGGGGGGAGGTGGACGATCTGGGCTTCATCCAGTATTCGGAACAGCCCGGAGCAAAGGTTAGACCCGCACACGACCGGTGCGGCCCCCGAGTATTGTGCGGCCGTAATCAAGCCCGGCGTGCCGCAGTTCGGGCAACCCAGCACGGCGACGAAATTGGGAGCGAAAACCTCCCGCAGGTAAACGAAGTCGTCCAGAAAGACGATGTCGCCCGGCCCCATGTCCGACACCGACGACCGACTTGCCAAATGCAGGATGGTGGGAAGTCGCTCACCCTCGGAGTGATTCGAGGCCCCGCGCACGGTATCTTGGTCAGGCATGCCGCCGGCTTTCCGAACTTTGCTGCTTTGTTTTCCCACTTTTCCCTATGCCTTCCTGCCCGCGCGGCCCGAAACCTCCCTGCCGCCGCCGGAGCTGCAAAGCCTTCCACACCTTACCCGACGTGCCTTCCGCCGCAGACGCCTTGGAGGGCGGGAGCTTGCGCCCGCCTTTTGCTTCCGGCTGGGTCGAAACCTGACCCGGCACGGACCAAACTCCTGATCAGGGCAGCTCCTGCAAGCCCTTTCTTCAGAGTGACCATAAGCGCGGCGCTGCCAGGCGGGATTCCCGCTCTCGCAGTCTACAGCGTCGCCCTTAAGATCGGCGGGCCTTCGGCTCGCGGCGCACCCCCATCGATTGGGGACGACAAATTCTGCCGCGGCTTTCGCCGCAAGGACATACTGGGCGCAGCCTTCGTTGTGGGAGGGGAGAGGCGCAAGGTTGAAGAACGAATCTAGCGCACCCGTCCACCCTCACAGTGGAATCCTCTTTGAACTGACTCCATGGCGCAGGACGATAGGCTCGACGGCCTCTGCCATTGCTGCCGCAAGAAACGACAGGGCGTGCGCCCGGGCCAGTCGAGCCACCTTCCAATCTGGAACGCCAGTCCCACTTCGGGAAAGGGCACATAAGTCCCAATTCCTGGGGCATGGTGCCTGCTGTTTTCCCGGTTTCCCGTTCTGCCCCGACTCGAATGAGGCGTGGTTTGGCCCGGTCCGGGCAGGCTAGCGATTTCGCTCCGGACCGGGGACTGTCCACTACGTCCTGCCACCGACGCTTGGAGGGAAGCCAAGCACCCATGCCGAAGCCTTCTGGCATGCGCGTGCTTGACGCGCCCGGACCTTTCTGCGTCCTGCCCTGCCTCCCACATACACATCTATCGGCCGTTTCGGTTTTCGGCTTGAGAGGTGGCGGCAGGAATCTCGTGCTCCATGTTCCCTCGAGCCGCGGCGTCGCGCGGGATTAGATCTCTCCCATTTCGGAACTCGGCGGCGGGCCTGAGAGCTCCGAACGGGGAGGAATCCGAGAAAAATTAGCGGCGCCTCGAGTGCGATCCGCGGCTCAGCCGGGGGGGGTGGCAAGTCACCGTGCGCGCCCCAGAGCCTGCCGAATACCCTCTGGCCAGGGTCTTCAGGGTTGCCGTAAGTGCTTGAATCCCTGCCTCTTGTTGTTACTCCTCGAAACCCGCCTCAGGAAGAACGCGCCCCCCTGGGCGCATTCGGCGGGACGCCGCTCACTAATATGAAAGCCTCTTTCGGGAGGCTAGTTTAGAAGGTTCAGTCTCACCGGCTTCGCCGGGCGACCGGGTGGCCCATCCTTTGCAATCTCTAAGGACAGCGGGCCGAACCCAAGGCCGAACGCGGCGAGGGAAGCGTAGAGCGGCAGGCTCTACGCCGCCGGTGAAGTATTGCCTGTGGCCGCACGGCAAGCAACGCGGGGTTCGGAGGACGCTGGCCCGAAGGGATGCAAAACCCAGCAGCCCGGGCCATTTGAGAATGAGCGAGGTTCCCATGGCAACCCAACCGTCCCCCACTCACCAGCCCATGACCCACCCGGCCACGGCACCGGTCCTTCGTCGCAGGGTGATTCTGCACAAGAGTGCCCCGCAGCCTGGGGTCCGTCCCCCGGCCCAGAAGTCTGCGCGCGCCGCCCGGGAAAGACAGCGGTTGCTGGTCGAGATGCTTCCCCTGGTCAAGCGCCTGGCGTTCAAGATCCGCGAGCACTTGCCGACGCATGTGGAAGTCGATGACTTGCTCGCCAACGGCGTGCTGGGACTCGTGGATGCGGTCGCCAAATTCGACACCGCCAAGCGCGTGAAGTTGGAGAGCTACGCGCGCCACCGGGTGCGCGGGGCTATTCTGGACGGCCTGCGCGGCGCGGACCCCGCCTCTCGTGACATGCGGAGGAAGAACAAAAGAATCCAGCAGCTCTACCGCGAACTGGAAGTCAAGTTCGGCCGGCCGGTAACCGACGAGGAGATGGCCGCGGCGTTTGGCCTCAGCCTGCCGCAATGGTACCGTACCCTGAGCGAGGTGCAGGGCGTGGGCTTCGACTTCGGCATTCGGCCCATTTCTGCCGGTCCGACCACGAAACGGCTGCCTACCGAGCCGACGCTGCTGGCCGCTCACGAAGCGAACCCCTTCGAGTTGTGTTACCGCCGCGAACAACGTGAGATCTTGATCCGCGCGCTTTCTCGCCTGCCGGAGCGGGAGCGGCGGATCCTGACGTTCTACTATTACGGGGAGCTGACCATGAGACAGATCGCTGACCGTCTGAACGTGGACGAATCACGCGTCTCACAGCTCCATTCCGCCGCCCTGGTGCGGCTGAAGTCGTCGGTTGAGTCCATGTTGCGCCGGCCGCATGCCGCCCCCTCCGGGGTCACCGCGAGCCTGTCGATGGCTGCCGGCGACGCAGCCTAGCGAATAGTTCCGCCGCTAGCGCCGCGACGGCCCTGCCCGGTGCGCCGGCGAGGCGTCGGCTTGCATCCGTCGGGCGTGAATGATAGCCTCTTCTCGCCATCCCAGCCGGGAAACGCGCGGGCAGTGACCGCGCTGGAACATCTCGTGGTTGCGAAACTCGGCTGTTTCCTCCCGCGGGGGTGGGCCCCGAGTGATGCCATGAATCGACATGAGAACAAGGTCTTCGAGAGTCAGCACGTGATCCTGGACGATGGCGTGTTCGTGAACTGCACGTTCAAGACCTGCAGCCTGGAATATTCGGGCGGAGATGTCTACGTGCAGAACTGCCAGGGGGAAGGGTGTCAACTTATTTGGCGGGGAGCGGCGCAACGCACGGTTCTGTTGCTGCAAGGGCTCGGCCTGATGGTTCCGCCTCCAGTGCCGCCAGGCGCCGAACCGGCCAGTCGAGTGCAGTGAGCGGAGCGGCTGATATCACGGGGCGCGGGCGGAAACGGACCGGCCCCAAGGTGCTCTCCCCCCGGAGGAGCCCACGGCCCGTGGTTTGATTATCAAGCGGGCCCCGTTCGGTACTCCGGGACAGACGGTCCAACGTACCTCGGGTTCCTGCCCGCCAGAAGTGCCCGATTACCGATAATGTGATGTTTCAAAACGGCTTGCACGCAACTGTAGTTCTGGGATGCACCCTCCTCCTGGCGGCCGCATAGCAATTCTCTTGCCTTTTGTTCATCAAAACCTTTATATTCAAGCGTTTGAGCCTCGAGATTGCCCAGCGCTGAGGACCCAGGATTGGCTAAGTCGACCACGCCTCGCATTTTTGTCAGTCTCGCCGCGCCCACCCTGAGCGCCATGGAAGCGCTAGCTGTGCGCGTGGTGGGAGTACCCGTAGGCTATGAGCTCCGCCTGGATTACCTCCAGAACTTCACCCAATTCGAATCCCAGCTTCACCAAATGCTCATGCGCCTGCACTTTCCGCAGACCATTGCCACGTGTCGCCTGACGACAGCGGGGGGCATGCTGCGGGGCTCGCTTTCCGATCAGGTGGCCATCCTTTCGGCCGCAGTGCGGGCTGGTTGCCAGTGGCTGGATCTCGAGATCGAGTCGGTTCAGAAGGGCGGAGCAGCGTTGCTGCGCGAATTCCGGGCCGCCAAGCTCATCGTTTCCTATCACGACTTCCATAAGACACCCGCGCTGGGCGCGACGTATCGGCGTCTGGCGCGGTTGCCGGTGCAGGTCGTGAAAATCGCCACGCACGCGCGCCACCTACGCGACAACCTGCAAATCCGCCGCCTTCTCAAGGCGAATCGCCGCCGCGCGCCGCGCCTCGTGGCGCTGGCGATGGGCGCGGCGGGGATGCCCTCGCGGCTGCTCTCCCTGCACTGGGGTTCGGCGTTCACCTACGCCGCGCCCTTCAACCACTCTCC
>Ga0208192_1000169_pt1 | contig 70043 bp, 69 predicted proteins | sample June2015DPH_13_1_2_FD_184711 | JGI IMG/M metagenome (GOLD analysis project Ga0208192, IMG submission 184711) | Peatland microbial communities from SPRUCE experiment site at the Marcell Experimental Forest, Minnesota, USA - June2015DPH_13_150... | ecosystem: Environmental > Terrestrial > Soil >... | reverse complement strand
GCAGGAAGATGTGCGCCGGCGCGACTTCACCATCAACGGGCTGCTCTATGATCCGCTCAGCGACCAGGTGCTGGATTTCGTGGGCGGGCAGGCCGACATCCGCGCCCGGCGCGTGCGGACGATCGGCGATCCCATGGAGCGCTTCAGTGAAGACCGCTTGCGGATGTTGCGCGCCGTGCGCTTCACGGCACGCTTTGGTTTCAAGCTGGAGCCCACGGTGCTCACAGCAATCCGCAGGCTGGCGGCGCAGACCCACGACGTGAGCGCGGAGCGGGTGCGTGACGAGATCGTTAAGATCCTTACGGAGGGCCAGGCACGGCAGGGATTTGAGCTACTAGATGAATCGGGTTTACTTCAGGAGGTATTGCCGGAGGTGAAACGCCTGCAGGGCGTGGAGCAGCCACCGGAGTTTCACCCCGAGGGCGACGTGTGGATCCACACGTTGCAGATGCTCGAGAGGCTGCGCGAGCCGACACCCACGCTGGCCCTGGGTGTCCTGCTGCACGACGTCGGCAAGCCGCCGACATTCAGTATCCGCGAACGCATCCGGTTCGATAACCACGTGGAAGTGGGCGCGAAGATGGCGGAGGAGATCTGTAGCCGCTTGCGGCTTTCCGCGCGCGAGACGGAACGCGTGGTGGAACTGGTGCGGCAGCATCTGCGCTTCAAGGATTTTCCGCGCATGCGGCTCTCAACCCAGCTCCGCTTTCTGCGCCAGGAGGGATTTGAGGAACACCTGGAACTGCACCGGCTGGACTGCCTGGCGAGTCATGGCGATTTGACGAATTATGAACTGGCGCGGAGAATGCTGGAAGAAACTCCCCAGGAAGAGATCAAGCCGGCGCCCTTGCTTCGTGGCGACGATTTGATCGCACAGGGATATAGTCCCGGGCCAATCTTCAAACGGATCCTCCAAGTCGTGGAGGATGCTCAGTTGGAAGGCCGCATACACACCCGCGGCGAGGCCTTACGGCTTGTCGAAGAACAATTCCCTCTCGCCCGGCCGTAGCTAGTGATTACCCATAGAGACGAACGCAAAGAAATACACCACACCGCCCAGGGCAGCCAAAGCCACGATGAACATGCCAATCTTGACCAGGAGCATCTTCCGGTCCCCGGGCTCCTCAGGTGTCTGGTTAATCATCTGGAACACGGCAACCTCCTTTCGCGCCCACTACCTCGGGCGTGGAGGCAGACCATTGGAAGGTTAGACAGGCCGCACGGTCGGTCACAAAGGGGAAGTCGAGGCGCCTCGAAACGGTCGGTGCAACCGGGAACGCCGCAATCCCATCTGGCCGACATTACGGCGAAACCAACTACTTTGCCTACCAACACTCTAGACCTTATCGTGAGAATGTCAAGGGGCGCCTGTAGATGGGCGAGGCGGCAGCTTGCCGGCTTGGGCGATTCTCACCCTCGGGGCGGCACGGCACGGGCAGAAGGGAAATTGATATGCGCGCGCCGTTAGCCCGCAGGGAATGGGCTTTCTGGTCTCGACCGTGAGGGGACAGGTGCGGAGAGTCCAAGCCAATCCTCAGGGTGTCTGCGCGGGCGCGACCACGTATATGTATTCCAAGTGCTCATTGCCGATATTCGCGACGTTGTGCCGTGTCGCCGGGGGAATATAGACGAGCGCCGGCGCAGCGAAGGCGTGGGCGGGCTGGCCTTCGATGCGTGCTTCGCCGCGCCCCCGCAGCACCACCAGCGACTCTTCATTCTTTCCCGTCGTATGCCAGCCGACCGTTTCCCCGGGCTTGAGGCGCACGAACCCACTGCGCATGCCCGCCGTCTGCGGAGCACCCTGCAACAGCGGGCAATCTCCCCCTGGGCATTCGAGAGGCAGACTTAGGGGCTGGGGCTTGCCCACCTGGGATGAGAGCGGCGTCAAAGCAGGTGCGAACAGAACTCCCGCGACTGCAAGGGCGGCTGGCACAAGGCGCTTCATGGTGGATCTCCTGGTTACCCGCGCCGGGGTGGCGCAGATTCGGTGGCCTCTTGGCCGGGCCAAGACTGTATCAGACCCCGCCCAGGAGCGTGTTGGCTCGCCGGGAGGGTGGGGTTTGGGGGTTCCGTGTAGGGGAGGGGCTTTCCGGTCCTCCTGCTCGGTTTCACAAATGCGCGAGCCCTGTGAAGGCGCCCCCGCCCTTCGGTGCAAGCAAGTGCGCTTTGTTCCGCAACCGAGGCACTAGAAGCTTTCGTCCAGGCTGATCTCCGCAAGGATCTGGTCGAGTTGCTGGCTGGCCTGCTGACGCTTGCCCTTCAGGTCGGCGATCTGGCTGCGCAGCGTCGCCAGACGGTCTTCCTGCTCATCCAATTGGCGTGTGTAGCGCTGCAGCAGAGCTTTCTCCTCCGGGCTGCCCTTGAGCGCCTTCATGTTCTCGCGGATGCGGGCCTGGTCGCTCGAGATGCTGGTTTCCTCCTGTTGGCGCGAATTCAGTTGCGCGTCGAGTCCCTCGATGACAGCTTTCTGGTCGAGGACCCTCTTGAACGCCTTCTCCATGGCGGGAGTCATTCTCTTTTGTTCGGCCAACAGATCGATGTATTCATTTGAGAGGTTTGAGAGTTCCACCCGCGCGCTCAGAGGGTGATATTCCTCCACCACCAGTTGTGCGCTCTTCTTGGGTTCCACTTTCACGCGGAAGCGGTGGAAGGACGCGGAAGTCTCCTCCGGCGTCACGCCTTCCGTGAGTTTCCATTCGGGGCGCGCGGGATGCTCGATGATGACGTCGCGCGCCGCGGGGTCGGAGTTGCTGATCTTGTAGGTCTTGGTCTCGCGCTCCTCCTTGGTCATGATCATTGTTCCCTTGATGACCCGGATCCGGCTAAAGGGCTTTTCAGCGGACTGCTCTTCGACCTGGATTCGCAGGGCAGGGTCGGCCGCGTAGGAGATCAGCCGCTTTTCGCCGGGGCGCACGGCGTCGAGCATGCCCTCGCCGGCAAAGGTACCCTCATCGAGCACGTTGAAGCTGCCCGCGTCAAGCGTCATGCCGCTCGTGTTGTGCAGCCAGAGGGCGCGGAGCGCTTGGTCGGAGTCCTCGTTCCAAAGCGTCACTTTCTCCGCGTCAATGCGCGTTTGCAGAATCGGCACCAGCGCCGACTGGTTCTTGCCGATGGTGACCTTTTCTGTCAGGTTGTACTCGAAGAAATCGCCGACGCCTTTCGCTTCCGCCTCCACGCGCTGCGCTTTGAGAAGTCGCTCGGCGAGATCGAGTCGTTGAGATTCCTCTGCCTTACGTTGCCCCGGGGGTGGGGATGCAGCCGCACGACCTTCACCATAACCACCTCCCACGCCGCCTGCGATCTCAGCCATTGACGCGGGCGGTGGGGCCGCGGGCGCGGCCATGGGCATTGCAGCCGCCTCGTGCGTCTGTGGAGTGAGCATCGCCGACTGGGGCAGCGGCACCTCCGGCCGCCGGACGTACATGGGCTGCGAGATGTTCTGCACGAAGGACTGCGGCGCGCCCGCCACGAGCGAGAGTTGCACGTCTTTCCAATCCTCGCCGACGGTGTTGTCCACCACGGCCCATCCCTGCACCAGCGGCTTGGCGCCCGCCTTCGCGTCCAGCAGGATGCGATAGGTGCTCTTCCACACCGGCACTTCGCTGATGTAGCTGACAAAGATTTCACGCTCGCCCGTGCCCGCGGCGGAAATCGTCAGCCGCCGCAAGTCCACCGCCTTCGCGGAGCCGATCAGGTTCAGATAACGATTGACTTCGTCACTCAGCTCGCGGTCGGCAATGCGTAGGGAAGTTCCCGGCCACAGCTCGAAGCTGCGAACTTCCCCCGCGTCGGTCACCAGCGTGACTTCCAGTACTTCCTCCATCTGCTCCGGTTTCGCGCCGAACCTTTTCACCATCTCGACGCTCAGCACCTTCCCACTCGTTACCGCCGGGCCGCTGCGCACTTCCACGCGTGTTCCGCGCAGCGCCTCCAGAAGATCCTTGCGCGTTGCGTCTTCGCCCAGCGGCAGGCGCAAGGATTTCAGGCGTTCCGAGAGCGGCGCCACGGAATTAAAGCGCACGCCCGTGATGCGCCCTTCGCCCAGGTCCACAACGGTCAGTGACTTCAGCACGTCGTTCAACTGGGCCGAGGTGAAGTCGATATTCAGGTCCTGCGTCCCGCGCACGCGCGTCGAGTGCTCGAAGTACCCAACTCCGTTCTTGTAAAGCACCACGCGCTTCACGGGCAACCGGCCCGGTGTCGCCGGCGCACCTGCCGTGGCCGGCGGTGAAGGCGGCGCCTGCTGGGCGCTGGCCAAAGCAGCGAACGAAAGAATGACAACTGCTATGATGAAGTCCCGCATCTGATCCTCCCTGCTGACCCGCCGTCGGACGAGAGACCTCCGAAGAACGCACGGGTCTCACCGGACATTATAGGAGCAATATCCAGAAAGTAAAGATAGCTTTGCCCCCCGAGGAAGTAGTTATCCATTGGCCCCCAACTGAATGACACCCGGGCGGCCGCGAAAAGCATCTTCGCAACTCATTAATGGAGGTGTGTTGTCTGCAAGAAGCGAGCCTGGGCGCGGGACGACCGGAGCGGAGCTTCATCATAGAGGGATTTGATTTGACAATTGGCGTTTCCTCTCCTATTCTGACTGGCTTCGGCTCAAACCGCCTAGGATTCTCGGTACACCCCGCAAGCTCCGCCAAGGTTTTTCCGAAGCCACATTCAAACCAAAGAGGAAACGCGTTCATGCCCGGCATTATCAAAGAGAGACTCTTCACGCCCGGCCCCACTCCGCTGCTGATGGAGGCGCAGGCGCGCACGCTCACGGCGGCTAACGTTCACCATCGCACCGAAGCGTTTCGGAAGATCATGACGGAAACGCTCGAAGCGCTGAAGTACTACTACGATACCAAGAACGACGTGCTGATTTTCGCGAGCTCCGGGACCGGAGCCATGGAAGGCGCCCTGACCAACCTCGTCTCACCCGGCGAGCGCGTCCTGGTCGGCACCGCCGGCAAGTTCGGCGAGCGCTGGCTGGGTCTCGCGCAAGCCTACGGCATCGAGGCGGTGAAGGTGGAGTCGCCCTACGGCCAGCCCGTGAACATCGGCGAGATGAAGCAAAAGCTCGCGAGCGACAGGCCGTTCCGCGCCGTGTACATCCAGGCTACGGAGACCTCCACGGCAGTGATGAACGACGTGCGCACGCTCGGCGAAGCCGTAAAGAATTATCCCGAAACCGCGCTGGTGGTCGACGCCATCACTGGGCTCGGCACCTCCAACCTGCACATCGAAGAGTGGGGGCTCGACGTCGTGATTGGCGGCTCCCAGAAGGCCGTGATGATTCCGCCCGGCCTGGCGTTCGCGAGCGTCAGCGAAAAGGCTTGGGGCCTGATCGCCAAAGCCAAGCTTCCCCACTATTATTTCGATTTCGCCAAGGAGCGCAAGAACCAGGCGAAAGGTGAGACGGCCTACACACCGGCCACCACGCTCATCATCAGCTTGCACGCTGCGCTCGAGTACATCAAGAAGATCGGCCGCGAAAACCTGATTGCGAACGCCGCGCTGCTGGCGGAAGCCTCGCGTGCCGCGGCCCAGGCGCTGGGGCTGAAACTGTTTGCGGTGTCCTCGCCCGCCAACGCCGCCACCGCCATCTGTGCCCCCGCCGGCATGGATTCGGGCGCGATCGTCAAGGAACTGCGCACGGGCTTTGGTGCGATCGTCGCCAACGGCCAGGGCAGCATGAAAGGTCAGATCTTCCGCCTGGCGCATCTGGGCTACTACGACATCGCCGACCTGTTCGCGGTTTTCGCGGCGCTCGAAATCGCGCTGCTGAAGCTCGGACAGAAGGTGGAGCTCGGATCCGGCGTGCGCGCCGTGGAAGAGGTTTACCTGCGGCACGCGGCGTGACCGGGACTCGGAGAAGCCCTCACGCTTGTCATCCTGAGCGACAGCGAAGAGTCTGCAGTCTGCATTTCGCTCCAAAGGAAATACAGATCCTTCGTGGTCCCGCAAGGCGGGACTCCTCAGGATGACAACGAGGTTGCCTTCTGGGTGTTCTCCTAAGGTCCCCTGAAGCTGGCCGTCGCCACGCATCGTGCCGCTGCCTGCAATTCTCAATTCACACAAGGAATCATAGCCATGAAAATCCTTATTGCTGACAACGTCTCGGAACGTGCCGTAGAAATCCTGCGAGCGGAAGCATCCTGGAATGTCGTCTTCCTGCCGAAGACGCCGGGAGCCAACGTTGCCGAGGAGATCCGCGACGCCGACGCGCTCGTGGTGCGCAGCGCCACGAAAGCCACGGCCAAGCTCCTCGAAAGCGCCGAGCGGCTGCGCGTGATCGGCCGCGCCGGCGTAGGCGTCGATAACGTGGACCTGGACGCCGCTACGCAGAAAGGCGTAGTCGTCATGAACACGCCGGGCGGCAATGCCGTGAGCGTGGCTGAGCATACGCTGGCGCTGCTGCTGGCGCTCGCACGGCGCATCCCGCAGGCTGACGCCTTGATGAAGAAGGGCCAATGGGAAAAGAAAAAACTCCAGGGGATGGAGTTGCGCGGCAAGACACTTGGCTTGGTCGGCCTCGGTCAGATTGGCTCGGAGGTGGCGCGCCTCGCCAAGGCCTTCGAAATGGAAATCGTCGCTTACGACCCTTACGTCTCTTCGCTCCTGGCGGGCGACCTGGGCGTGAAGCTGGCCTCGCTGGAGGAGGTGCTGAAGGCGGCCGACTTCGTCAGCCTGCACGCCTCCGCCACGCCCGAGACGCGCCATCTGCTCAACGCCCGGACGCTCGAGCTCGCCCAGCCCGGCGTGCGCATCGTAAACTGCGCGCGGGGCGAACTGATCGAGGAGGCCGCATTGCTGGCGGCGCTCGAGAGCGGGCGAGTGGCCGGCGCGGCGCTCGACGTTTTCGAAGCCGAGCCGCCCAAGGATCTGAAGCTGGTGACCCATCCGAACGTCATCGCCACCCCGCACATCGCAGGCTCGACGGAAGAGGCTCAGGAAATCGTGGGCATCCGCATCGCCGAGCAGGTACGCGACTACCTGCTGCTGGGCGTGGCGCGCAACGCGGTCAACATGCCGGCGATTTCCGCCGAGGAATTTAAGAAGCTCGAGCCCTACATCCAGCTCGGCGAAAAACTGGGCGCGTTTCTGGCGCAGATTTCGGGCGAGAGAATCCGCGAGGTGCGCATCAGTTACGACGGCGGTTTGGCGGAGCTGAATACGCACTTGGTGAAGAACGCGGTGCTCAAGGGAGTCCTTTCGCACGCGCTTTCCGTGCAAGTGAACCTGGTGAATGCTGCCGCGCTCGCGCAGCAGCGGGGCGTGGAAGTGGCGGAACTGCGTAGCGCGCGGCGTGCGGCGTTTTCCAACTCGCTGGGCATCGCTCTGGCCACGGAAGGTGAATCCGCCACAGCCTTGGGCATGGTGGGCCTGGGCGGCGGGCTGCGCATTCTGGGCATTAACGATATCGATATCGAAGCACCCCTGCGCGGCGTCATCCTGTTTATTCGCAATCAGGACGTGCCGGGCGTCATTGGGCGCGTCGGCACGATTCTCGGCGACCGCAAGATCAACATCGCCAACTTCGCGCTGGGACGTAACCCGCAAACGCAGCAAGCCATCGGCTTCGTCAACGTCGATGATCGCGTGCCTGACGAGGTGCTGAACGAAATCCGCGCCATCCCTGCCGTGCGCACCGCGCGCGTGGTGGAAGTCTGAAAACTGGCGCCGCCCGGGGAGTTTGCCGAAAAACGTCCTAAGCATGTCATCCTGAGCCCATTTGCGGAGTTCACCCTGAGCCCGTTCGTTCGCTCAGGGTAAACTCCGCGAAGGATCTGCAGGTGGTTCGGGCGCGGACAGACCTGCAGATTCTTCGGTCGCTGCGCTCCCTCAAGAATGACATCGGCAAAGAGTGTTTTCAGCAAACTGCCAGGATTATGAATCCATGCGGGTCTGGGTCTTCAAGATTAATACCAAGCGCGGGTGGGAATTCGACAAGTATTTCCGCTCCCCCGCGCGCGGCGCCTTCGAAATGGGCGATGAAGGGTGGATTCGCAGCGCCTCGAGCCTGCGCTTCCTTCGCGAAGAAGTGAAGCGCGGCGACCTCTTTCTCTGTTACGAGGTCGATCGCAAGCGGGTGGTGGGCCTGGCCCGCGCCGCCTGCGACGGCCGTGACGCGGGCCTGGGATCGCTGGTCGATTTCTGCCCGCCGCGCGCGGCCGTGCGCCTCCGCAATCCTCTCACCCGCAAGCCGGACCTCGACCACATTCTTGCCTTCAGCCCGCATCGCGGACGCGGCACGGTGCAGAAGATCGACCCCGACGAATTCCGCCGCCTGCGTCGCCTCATGTTGCAGAAAAATGCCGAGCAAAGAGAAGCGTTGAAACGGCTATTTCAGGAAGAGTAGACTGCTGCCAGTTGTCCGTGGTCAGTCGTCAGTTGTCAGTTTTCAGTAAGGGCCAGGAGTCGGCTCCTGTTGGGCTTTACTGATGACTGATAACTGGATACTCCTATGAACCGCATCGCGAAATTCTTCAAGCTGCAAGAGCACGGCACGACCATTCAACGCGAGGTGCTGGGGGGCATCACCACCTTCCTCGCCATGTCTTACATCATCTTCGTGCAGCCGGGAGTGCTTTCGATCGCCGGGATGAATTTCCAGGCCGTGCTCACTGCCACCTGTCTTTCGGCAGCCGCCGCCACGCTGCTGATGGGTCTTGCGGCGAACTACCCCGTGGCGCTCGCTCCGGGCATGGGGGAGAACTTCTTCTTCGTCTATACACTCTGCGGCGCCGTCCCCCTGGGTTTCGGCCTCACCTGGCAGCAGGCGCTCGCTGCGGTGTTGCTGGCGGGGATTTTCTTCGTCGCCATCACCCTCTCCGGCCTGCGTGCGCAGATCGTGAACTCCATTCCCAACTCCCTCAAGTGCAGCATTGCGGCGGGCATCGGCCTGTTCATCACGCTTATCGGGCTCGAGTACGGCGGGCTGGTCGTCCAATCACCGAGCACGCTCGTGCGCATGGGCGACCTGCGCCAGCCCGCGACCATCGTGAGCGTGCTGGGCCTGCTCCTGATGCTCGTGCTGCTGGGATTCAGGGTGCGCGGCGCCATCCTGATCGGCATTCTTGCCACCGCCGTCATCTCCGTGCTGTTCGGCTTGGTGCATTATCAGGGAGTGTTTTCGGCTCAGCTCCACCTTGCGCCGACGTTCTGGAAATTCGATCTGCGCGGCCTGCTGGGTGTTTCGCCGGCGCGCTTCGGCGCGGCGATTCTTGTGCTCTTCTACTTGGCGCTCTTCGACACGGTGGGAACGCTGGTGGGCGTGGGCCAGCAGGCAGGCCTGCTGCGCGACGGCAAGTTGCCGCGCGTCGATCGAGCGCTCTTCTCCGATGCCGTGGGGACCACCGTGGGCGCGGCCATGGGAACTTCCACTATCACTTGCTACATCGAATCCGCGGCGGGAGTTTCGGACGGCGCCCGCACCGGCCTGGCGAGCGTCGTGACCGGCCTGCTGCTCGCGGCCTCGCTTTTCTTCAGCCCCCTCGCCTCGATGGTCGGCGGCGGCGTTAAGGTGGGGCAGTCGGTGCTTTATCCCACGCTCGCGCCCGCGCTGATCGTGGTGGGCTCCATGATGCTCAAAACGCTGCGCGAGCTCAAATGGGATGACCCCACCGAATACCTGCCCGCCTTCCTCGTGCTGGTCGGAATCCCGCTCACCTTCAGCGTGGCGGATGGCATCGCCTTCGGGCTCATCTCCTATGCCGTCGCCAAGCTCGCCACCGGTCGTGGGCGCGAGTGCCCCACGCTTACTTACATCTTCGCCGCCCTCTTCGTGGTGCAGTTCCTGATTCTCTAGCGGCGGTTCGAAGGCAGCGTGCTATGGCGCTGCGGTGGCGTTCTGGGTGGCGCGTGTTTCCTTCCAAATGTCGAGATAGGGTTTCAATTCTCTCATCATGGCCTGGAACTGCGGGAAGCTGAGCGACTGCGCACCGTCGCTCATGGCTTTTTCCGGGCAGGGATGCACTTCCACGATCAGGCCGTCCGCGCCGATGGCCACTGCCGCACGCGCGAGCGCCGGCACCAGGCTCTGCCGGCCCGTGGCGTGGCTCGGGTCGACGATTACCGGCAGGTGGGTCAGCTCATTCAGCACCGGTACGGCGGAGATATCGCAGGTGTTGCGCGTGGCGGTCTCGAAGGTGCGGATGCCGCGCTCGCACAAGATGATCTTGGGATTGCCGTGCGCCGTAATGTACTCAGCCGACATCAGCAGCTCTTTGATGGTGGAGCTCATGCCGCGTTTCAGCAGCACCGGCCGCGGGCAGCGGCCCAGCGCCTTGAGCAGTGCGAAGTTTTGCATATTGCGCGCGCCCACCTGCATGATGTCCGCGTATTCGGCCACCAATGAGACATCCGGCTCGCTCATCACCTCTGTCACGATCGCAAGCCCCGTGGCCGCGCGCGCCTTGGCCAGCAACTTCAGCCCTTCCTCTTCCAGGCCCTGGAAGTCGTAGGGAGAGGTGCGGGGTTTGAAAGCGCCGCCGCGCAGGATCTTCCCGCCCACCGAGGCGACGAATTCCGCCGATTCCATGATCTGTTTCTCACTCTCCACGGAGCACGGGCCGGCCATCACCACGAACTGGTCGCCCCCGATGGATACGCCGTTGATCGGAATTCGCGTGCTTTCCTTGCGGAATTCTTTGCTGACGAATTTGTAAGGCGAGGAGATGCGCACCGCGCTCTCGACCCCGGGCGCGGCCTCAAGCGCCTCCAGACAAGCGGTAACGTCGCCGACGCCAATCACACCGATCACCACACGCTCCTCTCCCTGGATGGAGTGAACCTTGTAGCCGAATTCGCGGATGCGGTCGCACACATGTTCGATCTGTTCCTTCGTCGCATGGAGCCTCATGCAGACGATCATGGCTTCGCCCCCTCCCCAAAATGAAAAAGCCCACTCGCTGCAAGTGGGCTGGCCTTACTTACGATTGCTTTATTAGTTCGGACCAGCGCCACTCTACCGGCTTGGAGCGAAGCTCCAATACCGGCACGTAAAGTAAGTAAACGAGCTGGCGTTGGTTCTGAACATCGAAGACGCAGTATACAGCAACCCGGAAGGCACCGCAAGGTTTCTGCACAACATTCTTAAGCTTTCACAGCCAAGGACGATCCACAGGGCCCGCGTGGCGGGTAAGATCAGTCCTTAACAAAAAGGGCCTCCCCGCGGGAGGCCCGATAAGTCTAGCGAGTCGACGATCCAGGTGCTGTGAGCGGGGGAGAGGAGCCCCTCATAGCTTTACCCTCGCCCCGCTCACTCACACCCTGGAAACTCCCAGGTAGCAATTCCGGCGGTCGGATCAAACGTTCCGTCTGGCCTGCAAGTCGCTGGGAACTGGCCAGACACTAAACTCTCCACCGGATCCGTTCCCTGTTAATCACCGCTCCTTTCATTCCTTCAGCAACTCACGAAGCAGCGTTGTTATTGGGGCCTGCACCTGCACCCCAGTTATGCACGATCATAGAAACGCTCCGAACAGTGGTCAAGTGGCTCGGCAGGCGGAGACACAAATAGTTCTGATGGGTATACAACATCTTGTGGCATTGGTGCGCCGCCGCCGACATATTGTATGGGCATCGTTTCCATACCGCCAGTAGTGGTCCGAAGCCGCAGAGCCTTTCTCGCACGAGACTCTTCACTTTGATTCAGGCATGATAAAGGCAGCAATATCTCCGATCACTCGCAACTCTTTCGAGCGACGGGTGTTTGAACATACTGAACGCGAAGATGTAGCACGACACGCCGTCTGGCTCCAGAGCTCCCAGGCAGGCATTCCTTGAGGATAGCAAGGAGGAAACATGAAGAACATCTGGCTCAGGTTCCTGACTCCGCCGGCATTGGTCGGCGCTCTGGCGCTGCCTGCCCTCGGACAGACGACCCAAAGCACGTCCCCCGATACCACCCGCACCCCGCGCATCAACGCGCGAAAGGTCCGCCAGCAGCAGCGGATCGCGCAAGGAGTGCGGAGCGGGCAATTGACTCCCGCCGAAACGCGAAGGCTGGAACGGCAGCAGGCAAGAATCCAAGCCGACAAGCTGCAGGCCAAGGCGGATGGTAACGTGACACCGCAAGAGCGCGCCAGGCTGACCCACGAGCAGAACCGCGCCAGCCGCAGCATTTACCGGCTGAAGCACAACGACCGCGTGCGGGGGCAGTAGCAGCCGGTCCCGAGACGGGACTCACGCAAGCTGCGCCGCAGGCCGTTGATACCGCCTTACACCCTGAGCTTCTGGCCAGCCTCGATCGCCGCACCAAACAGCTGGATTGCCTGATCTCCGGCGACAGGCATGGGGGCGCTAGGCGCCGAACGCGCGCGGCCCGCGCATCCTGGCGGTGACGCGCGGCCGGGGCTGGCACCGCGGGCAGAAGTGGCTGCTGCGTCCCGCGACCACCATGCGGTGAATGGCGTGGCCGCAGCGCCGGCAGGGCCCGCCGGTGTGCTGATAGACGCGCAGTTTTTTCAGGAATGCACCGGGCCGGCCCTCGGCGTCAAGGTAGTCGCTGAAGGTCGTGCCGCCCAGTTGCACGGCGCGGTCCAACACCTTGCGCACGGCCTTGTAGAGCTGGTGCGCCTTCTCAGGAGAAACGCGTCCGGGTTGCGTGAGGGGATGAATGCGCGCTTCGAACAAGGCCTCGTCGGCGTAGATGTTTCCCAGGCCGGCCAGTAGGTTCTGGTTCATCAGCCAGCTCTTGATCGCGCCGTGGCGGTCGCACATTGCCGCGAGGAATTGCCGCTCCGTCACGCGCTGCGCATCCGGCCCCAGCGCGCCCAGGACTGCTTCCAACTCCTCGCGCGTGCAGGAGCGCAACCGGCCGAAGCGCCGGACGTCGCGGAAACGCAATTCTTCGCGGCCGTCGTCCAGAGCGAGCAGCACGTGCGTGTGCGACTCGAGCGGCGCCTCGTGTGGCTTGACGGTGAACTGGCCCGTCATCCCGAGGCGCACCAGCAGAAAACGCGGCCGAGAGCCGTCCTCCGCGGCGAGTTCGAGGGCAAGCGCCTTGCCTTTGCGCGAGACGTTCACCAGCCTTCTGCCCTCGAGGGTGGAAGCGAATTCTTCCGCTGAGCCGACAATGACGCCAGGGTGACGGACCTCGACGGCCGCAACGCGACGCCCCAGCGCGCGCCTTTCGAGACCTTGCGCGACATTTTCAACCTCCGGAAGTTCAGGCATGGTGAATCAGGGTCGACCTGTGGATTGCGCTGGGACAAGTGCCGCGACGCGCGTGGAGCCTCCCGAGGCGGGCACAGTCTTCGTTACGCATAATACCTCATCAGGAACGAAGCGAATAAAGTAACAGTAGGGGGTTCTCCGTTCGACCGGATGACTGCGGGCTCGTGGCCCGGCACGGAATTCCGCAGGAGGGGTTGATTGCGGCCTGCTACACCGCCACCTTGATATCCGTGCCGTCGACCTCCACGGGATACGTCGTCAGCTTGAGGGAGCTGGAGCCAACTTTCTCACCCGTGCGGACGTTGTACTCCCACTGGTGCCAGGGGCAGCTTACGATTTCGCCGTCCAGGATGCCTTCGCCGAGCGGCCCACCCTGATGCAGGCAGGTGTTGTCCGTGGCGTGAATCTTCCCTGCTACGTTGAAGAGAGCGATGGTTTTCCCGTCGAGTTCCACCGTCGTCGCTGCGCCCGGCTTCAGATCCGACGTGCTCGCGACCTTTACGAATTTGGCCATGGAGGTCTCCCCGGCCGACGACAGGAAGACGCTTCCCGTCTGGCCGTCACGATGGCTGTCCAAGTTTTAGCAGGAAGAGATCGGCTCAGCCGATCCGGACCAGTTCCGGTGTCCCCGCCTTGCCGATCCGGATGGACTTCTTGAAGTCCTCCATCATGCCCTCGTCCAGACGGACTTCCGTGGGCCGCTTCCCCAGCGTCATGCTATCGATCTTCTCTTGCAGTTTGAGAAGAGCATAAAAGAGGTTCTCGGGGCGCGGCGGGCAGCCCACCACATAAACATCCACGGGAACAATCTTGTCCACCCCTTGCAGCACAGCGTAAGTGTTGAAGGGCCCACCCACACTGGAGCACGCGCCCATGGAGATGCACCACTTCGGATCCGGCATCTGCTCCCAAATGCGCTTGACGACCGGCGCCATTTTCAGCGCCACGGTTCCGGCTACGATCATCAAGTCGGCCTGGCGCGGGCTGGGACGAAAAACCTCGGCGCCGAAGCGCGCCATGTCGAAACGCGAAGTCGTGGAGGCGATCATCTCAATCGCACAACATGCCAACCCGAAGGTCAGCGGCCAAAGTGAGGATTTGCGCGCCCAGTTGAAAACATAATCCACCGAGGTGATGACGAAGTTCTTCTCGAAGCGGTTCTCAATGAATCCCATGCCTCAGCCTCGTGTATTGCCCGCCATGCCGGATGGTCGCGCTGGTGCCCCTGCGGCAGAAACCTCATTATACCGCGACTGCAAGGTTGGTCCGCAATAATTCCCGCCGGGGCCACGTCGGTTCGTAGCGGTTCCCTGGATCTCTCCGCCCGTGCGCCCGATCGCCGCAAAGTCGTGCTGGAGTCGATCCGGGCCTCGTGATAGAATTATCAGAGTTTTTACGAACCCTCGCACCTGAGGCCAAGGATGCAAACCAAAATGGGGACCGGACCGTGCACGCTCACCGGAAAAGAAACCCGGGCAAGCGCGGCGCGTGGGGACCACTCCTCCCGTCGCCCCAAAGTTCTCCTGACGAGTATTTGCCGTCCCATCGGGCCCGCTCACGGAGACGCTTCGAGTGTGGGCTACGAAGTGCTCCACGGACAGATCACGCGCGCGCAGGGCATCTTCAGCCCCCGCTCGGTGAATTTCACGTTTGCGCTGGATTACATCGCCGCCAACCTGGATGCACCCACCGTGGTGCTCCAGTACCCGTCGCATCGCGAGTTGGTGCGCGAGCTTCGGAAGGGGCCGGACTACGTCGGCGTTTCCTTCAACCTGGTTACTTTTCATCGCATGAAGGAAGTGGTGGCGCTGGTGCGCAAGCACGCGCCCGACGCCAAGATCGTTCTGGGCGGTTACGGAACGGTTCTGGACGACGCGACGCTTGCCCCCTACGGCGACCACATCTGCCGCGAAGAGGGCGTGGCCTACTTCCGGGCGCTGCTCGATGAGCCGCCGCGGCCCATGCCTTACGATCATCCGCTCGTGACGCTCAACCTGCGGATTTTCTCGGTTCCCGTGGACCGGACGGGGATGATCTTTGCCGGGCTCGGCTGCCCGAATGGTTGCGACTTCTGCTGCACCTCGTATTTCTTCAAGCGCCGTCACATTCGGCTGCTTCCCACCGGCGACGACATCTTTCGAGTCATCGAGCGCTACCTCGAGATCGACTCCCGCATGAGCCTGGCGATTCTCGACGAAGATTTCCTGCTCGCCAAGGACCGCGCCATCCGCCTGCGCGAGTTGGTCCTGGAGCGGGGCACGCCTCTCTCCATGTTTGCCTTCGCTTCCGTCAAGGCCTTGAGCCGGTTCACCCCACAGGAACTGCTGGAGACCGGCGTCGACGGGGTCTGGGTGGGTTATGAGGGAAAACGCTCCGGGTACGCCAAGCAACAGGGTAAGCCCGTGGAGGAATTGATTCCGGAGTTACGCTCGCACGGCATCACCGTGCTCTCCTCGATGATGCTGGGGTTCGACTATCACACTCCAGAGATCATCCGAGAGGAGTTGGCGGAATTTCTGGCGCTCCGGCCGACCTATGCGCAATTCCTCATCTACGGCCCCACGCCCGGCACGCCCTTCTTCGAGCGCGTGATGAAAGAAGGGCGCCTCAACTGCAACCTGGCGGAGGAGTCGGAGCGCTACTACCGCGCTTGCGACGGCTTCAGCGCCATGGTGCAACATCCCACCATGACGCCCGGCGAAATTGAGGATTTGCAGCGGGAGGGCTTTGAGACGGACTTCCGCGTGAATGGACCTTCAATCCTGCGATCCGTGGAAGTCTGGTTCCAGGGTTGGAAGCGATACCGCGATTCCAGCTCAGCCTATCTGCGCGCCAAAGCCGAGCGCTGGGCTGAAGAGATTCGGCGCGCCTACCCGCTTTTCCGCGTGGCGAAGCGCTCCGGCCCGACCCCGGAAGCCGCAGCGCGTCTCGAGACGGAGATTCGAACTTTGCTCGGTCCGCCGAGCCTTGGCCCGCGCGTGCTTTCGTGGCTGGCGCCCGCGGCGGCCGCCTGGACACGCTTCACCCTGCGCCACGACTCCTTTCAACACCCCAAGCTGCTCCGCCGCGCCTACCGCACCACTCCCTGGGCTCTGCGTCCCGGCGAGCTCGGTTCGCTGCGCGTGAGCATGGAGCGGGCACTGCGCAGCACGCTGGTCAAAATCGAAGGAGCCCTGGACCGAGCGAGCGCCGAGCGCCTGGCCGCTGGCATCCTCGCCCATCTGCACGGGAACGATGCGCACGTCAAGGTGGTGGTGGCAGAGGGTACATATGCCGAGCCGCAGGATTTGCGGCTTCTCGCCCAGGAGCTCGCACCGCTGCGCCACCGCATTTCGATCTTGGTTCCATCCGTTCCGGAAACCTGGGCTTACCTCAAGAGCGTGTAGATCGGTCTCCCCAGCCGGGCGCCACGCCCCCGTGCTGTCATCCTCAGGAGGGCCCCCGTCTGGCGGGTGGACGACGAAGGATCCCGGCAGTTCACGCGCCGTCAGCGCTCCACACCTGGGGCTGCGGTGAGCGACAGAAAAACAACTGCGGCGATTCTTCGCCCGCACAGCGGGCTCAGAGATGACAGGTTGGCCGGGTTGTCCCGCACCCTGCTAGACTTTGGAGTGAACGACGCGGACGGAAGGCATGCCGTCGGGCTCATCCACGAGCTCGATATCCTGGAAAATGTTCGAGGCTTCTTTCTTGAAGACGCGGCAGACCTCGACGGCCAGCAAACGAATCTCCGTATCGGCATGAGGGCTGCCGCGCAGTTCGAGGAAATGCCGCCAGGCGCGGGAGTTTCCCGTCACGAAAATCTTGGTTTCGGTGGCGTTGGGAAGGATGGAGCGGGCCGCTTGGCGTGCCCACTTGCGCCGGTCGCGCGGGGCCATTTCCGGATGCTGTTGCTGCACGTGCTGGGTGGTGGCCTCCGCCAATTCAACGTACGCTTTGCGGATGCACTCGATGGTCTGCTGCCATTTCTGGCGCAGTTCCGGGTTTTCCTGGTAGAGCGGCGGCACCACGTAACGCGCCTCGCTCTCATCCACGTAGCGCTGGGAAAGCTGCGAATAGCCGAAGCCGGCGCGGTGGCGAACCAGTTCGTGCGTGAGCGCCCGGCTGACCCCGGTGATCAACAGGCACCACACGGCATGCTCGAGCACGCTGCCGTGTTTGGAAGAGAGGATGTTTTCCAGATATTCGCGATTGCTTTTTCGCCCCTTCCCAAATGACATATAGCAGGTGCGCCCGGCGATTTCGGTCAAGACCTCAGCGGCCGCGGCGGCATCCGTCGTAAAGGCCATTCCCTCGTCCTCGAGGAAACGCGCCAGTTCGTCGTCGGCGACGAGCTGACGTCCGACGAGATAGACCCTGGGTTTAGTAATGTAGGGATCGATGGGTGGAGTTGTGGCCATCAGACTCCAGTCAAGCTGGGTAGTGTAAAGCCCTGGGTCTCAGACTTCGAGGCGACTGGCAAACCGAACTTGCTGATGCTTGCGCAACCCACCGCTACGAGCTGGACGTGGTATTGGTTGCGGCCGGCGCAGCTTCGGCTTTCTTCACGCCGGCGTATTTCCGCCGGAACCTCTCCACACGGCCGGCGCTGTCAATGAGCTTTTGCTTGCCCGTAAAGAAAGGATGACACTTGGAACAGATTTCCAGGTGCAGCAGGTCACTTTTATACGTCGAGCGAGTCTTGAAGGTGTTACCGCACGCGCAAACGACATTAACATCGTGATAGTTGGGGTGAATGGCCTTCTTCATGGAACTCCTTTTCGGCTTCAGAACAAACTTCCATTTTAACGGCATGACCCAGAACTTTCAATCGGCTTTGAAGGGCTCAGCAGGTTGCTGACAAAAGTCCCGGGCTTGTCATCCTCAGCCCTTCGCGAACAACCCTCAGGGTAAACTCCGCGAAGGATCTGCTTTTCTGTGGCATCAGCGACTTGCGAGATTCTTCATCGTCCCGATCAGATCGGGACTCCTCAGAATGGCAACCATCGGTAGCTTTTAGGCACCCTGCCGGTGTGTGCCGCCCCGCAGGCGAAAAACGGCCCGACAGAATCGAAGCGACCCGTTGCCCAATAGTTCAACCCAGCACCGGGACGGCTACGGACCGGACGGCGCGCGAGTCGTTACTCAACAGGAAATGGACAACGCGCGCCACGTCTTCCGTCTTCACCCACTCGGAGGAATCGGCATGCGGCATGGCGCGTCGATTAGCCTCCGTGTCCATGGTTCCTGGCATGACGCAGTGAGCGTGGATGTCATAGTCTTTCAGTTCGTCCCCCAGGATCTCTGTAAGCTGACGGACTGCGCCCTTCGAGATCGCGTAGGCGGCGATGCCGGCGCCGCCGCCGTTCAGAATCGCCCCACTCGAAATTGTGATGATGCGGCCAAAGTTCTGTTTGATCATCGCCGGCACGACGGCATGCAGCGAGAGGTATACGGTTCTTAGATTGAGATCGAACATCCGGTCCCAGCTCTCCTCACTCGTTTCGTGGATCTTCCCGGCAGCGAATCCACCGGCAATGCAAACTAGGAAGTCGATTCGCCCCCAGCGTTCGGCAACGTCTGCGGCGAAACGCTCCACAGCAGCTACTTTCGTCAGGTCAACCTTTCCACCCCACAGGCGCTCACGCCCTGCGCCGGCACGACTGTAAAGCGCCGCCCAGTGTTCCTCAGCCTTGTAGGGCACAGCAACGCGCGCGCCGTTCGCCAGCAAGTCTGCACTGACGGCGCTGCCCAGCGCGCCAGATCCGCCGGTGACGATGGCGACTCGACTTTGAAAGTCCATAAAGACACCTCGCTCCATTCAGTTTCCCAGGGAAATGCAATGATATCAGATAGGAGCCGGCGGGTAATCAGCGCAGGAGAGCCCATGTGCATTCTTGCCGGCCTCGCACTACATGGCCAACTATTACAGGGTCGCCAGAATGACACGCATTTCGCGCAGCACGTCCGCCTCATTGCTGATAAAAAGGTAGTGATTTGCTCCCGGCAAGTTTACGATGCGCACGCCACCTGGGGCGTTCTGAAGGTTTTTCTTCCACCGATTGACGTAGGCTGCGGTGGCGGCGTCGAACGCCTCAATTGCGGCGCGTTCTTGCGCGTCCTTCGGTTGATACCGTGGCTTATCACCCTTGGAGGGAAAAAACGCCAGGACGGGCACCCGGATCTTTGAATAATCCCGCTTCAGTGCGCCGTCACCGATGGCCTTATGGATTTTGGCGGATCCCTTGAAGCTGCCCACTGATCCCACGGGATTGGTTTCGTGAGTATTGCGCAACTCGGACTCAGGAAAGGGGACTTCACCGCTCCGCACCTGCCACTCGCGGTACGCTTGAAAGGAACTCCGGTCGGAAGCAGAAGGCCCTGGATGGTCTCGCATCGGTGCCGGCAAAATGCGGAAAAGCTCCATATATGCAGGGCTACTCGCGGGAAAATCCGTAGGGTCAGCCGCCGCATCCAGATAGACAAGGCCGGCCAAACGATCAGAGTGTTGGGCGCCCAAGGTTGTCAACTCCTCCCCGGCCATGGAGTGACCCACCAACACCGGGGAAACGAGTTTTAGAGAATCAAGAACCGCCAGGACGTCATCCGCCAGACGCTGCTGCGCATAGCCCAACTCGGGGTGACTGGACGCGCCGTATCCGCGTCGAGTGATGCCGTAAACGTGGCAAATGGCTTGGAGCTTCGGGGCGAACTCATCGAAGACGTGTGCAGTGTTTCCTGACCCCGCCAGCAGCACAACCGGTCGTCCCGATCCGCCCCAATCGAGCACCTCCAGCCGGACGCCATCTTCCACCGTTATGAACTGCACTTGGTGTGGGGACGGGTCATGCCAGGGGGCAGGCTCTTGGCATGACGCCGGCACCATCAAGGAAACCAACGCGAACGCAGTTGCTCCGAAACTGAGACGATTGCCCATGGGGCTTTCCACCTCCGTGCTGAAGGTTACTGGCCTTTGGCCAAGGCCGTTGTGCCCAGCATTCCGCCCAGACCCATCGTCTCCACCACGGAGGAGGGGACAATCACCATCGAGCCCCGTTCCTTGATCGCTTCATAAAGCATGTTCATGGCCCGGAGGTGCAGAGCCACGGGATTGTCGCGATAGACGCTGGCCGCCTGTTCGAACTTCGCGGAGATCTCCGTCTCCGCTTGGCCGAGAATGATGCGCGCTTGGCGTTCCCGCTCCGCCTGGGCCTGTCGCGACATGGCATCTTCGAGAGCCTGGGGAATGCGCACGTCGCGAATCTCCACCGATTGCACGGTGATCCCCCAGGGGTTGGTCTTCTCATCCAGGATGCGCTGTAACTCGTGGCCGAGCGTCTCGCGCTCGGTGATCATTTGCGCCAGCTCGTGGCGCCCGATGGATTCCCGCAGCGCGGTCTGCGCGCTCATGGTGATGGCGTCGACAAAACTCTCGACTTCCAGAATGGATTTCTCCGCGTTCCACACCACCCAGAAGACGATGGCATCGACATTCACGGGAACCGTGTCGCGCGTCAGCGTGGATTCAGCCGTGACTTTCGAGACCCGCACGCGCTGATCCACGTAAGGGCTCAGGGTGTCAATCACGGGAATAATCGTGAACAGGCCGGGGCCGCGCAGTCCGACGTAGCGGCCGAAGCGCAGCAACGCCACCTTCTCCCATTGCCGCACGACTTTGATGGCGAACATGAAGTAGAGGCCCGCCAGAATCCCGACAACCAGGGGCGCGGGATGTTTGAGCGTGGCAGTTGCCCCAGCGCCCACCCCGCTGCACAGGACGCAAACTGCTATCCCGACATTACTCACATTCAACTTGAATGCGCTGGACATGGTTCACCTCCTCCTTTTGCCGTCGGGCTCGGGCGAGAGCCCCTTGAGACGCTCGACCAGTTCGGCCACCTTGTACCCGCTGGCTCCCGCGCGTGCCACAAATTCGCGCACGAGTTGATCCAACTGCCGCTCGCGCTCGACATCATCCTGGCGAACCTGCTTCTCCGCGATGAACGTGCCCGTGCCCTGCTGGGTCTCAATCACCCCGCGTATTTCAAGCTCGCGATAGGCGCGCAGCACGGTGTTGGGGTTGATGGCCAGATCCACCGCCACTTGGCGCACCGTAGGAAGCTGGTCGCCCGTCGCCAGCAGCCCGGAGGCAATGCCGCCCTGCACCTTGTCGATGATCTGACGGTAGATCGGCACGCCGCTCGCGAGATCGAGGTGAAAGGCAAAGGGAGCTTTACGGGTTGGGGTAGTCCTTTTCATCTAGAACGCTAGTGTACTATATAACTCAGACACTGTCAAGAGAAAAATGCGACCGGGCAAGGAGGCTGGCGACGACCGCAGGTAAGTGGCGCAGATATGCTCCCGCACCTCCACGGGACTTGACCAACAAGTTCGGCCTCTTGCATACCGCAGAGCCCCTCCCTGTGCCAGCCCGACGCGGTCGCAAAGCCTTGAGGGACTCGCGATCCCGATGCTATGCTGCTTGCTTCGGGGTGCATTGAATGAAACCCCGGGGAGGCCCGCATGCGTTTGCGCAAGCTTGGTCACAGTCCCCTCACGGTCTCAGCCCTCGGGCTGGGCTGCATGGGGATGTCCGAATTCTACGGTTCCCGGCACGATGAGGAATCGATCGCGACGATCCATCGTGCCCTGGACCTGGGCATCAATTTCCTGGACACTGCCGACGCTTATGGCCGCGGCGACAACGAGGAACTGGTCGGCCGCGCCCTCAAAGGCCGCCGCAAGCAGGTCGTCCTGGCGACAAAATTCGGCAACGTGCGCGACGCCGAGGGCCGCTTCGTGGGCATCAATGGCCACTCTGAATACGTGCGCCAAGCGTGCGAAGCCAGCCTGCGACGGCTAAACGTCGAGACCATCGACCTCTACTATCAGCACCGCGTCGATCGCACCGTTCCGATCGAAGAGACCGTGGGCGCCATGTCGCGGCTGGTCGAAGAGGGCAAGGTCCGCTTCCTGGGACTTTCCGAGGCCGCTCCCGCCACGCTTCGCCGCGCGCACCGCTCGCACCCGATCAGCGCGCTGCAAACGGAATACTCACTGTGGACTCGCGACCCCGAGGAAGAGATCCTTCCCGTGTGCCGGGAGCTGGGCACGAGCTTCGTTGCTTACAGCCCGCTGGGCCGCGGTTTCCTGACGGGGCGCTTCACGCGTTATGAAGACCTGGCTCCTGACGACTGGCGTCGCAATAATCCGCGTTTTCAGGGGGAGAATTTCGAGCGCAATCTCGAGCTGGTCCGGCGCGTCGAGCAGATCGCCGCGGAGAAGGGCTGCAAAGCGTCGCAACTGGCGCTGGCTTGGGTGCTGGCCCAAGGTGAAGAGATCATCCCGATTCCGGGGACTACGCGCCGCGCGCACTTGGAACAGAACCTCGCGGCGCTCGAAATCACCCTGACCGCGCAAGACCTGGCGCGCCTTAACCAGGTGGCGCCCAAAGGCGTCGCGGCCGGGGACCGCTACCCGGAAGGCGGCATGAGAGTCGTCAACGGCTAATAACATCCCGATGACATTGGGTAGGTCACGCCGAGAGCCTCGCTCTGGCCCCCGATGCCGATGCGGCGCAGTTTAATGTGACTTCCTCGTTGTGACACGATCTCAAAGCCAAACTTGCGCAAGATGGCAACGACGTCCGACCCGGAGAGCCGTCTAAGCCGTGGCAGGATGCGCCTCCAATTCGAAGGTGACGAGAATACTGGGTGAGGGCGCGAGTCCCAGCTCGGCGAGGTCTTCTCCCTCGAGGTGAAGCTCTACCGCCTCGCGCAAATTGCGCGTAACGTCGTCGAGGGTTCGCCCCTGCGTCACCACCGGGATTTCCAGACACTCGGCTACGTAACCCGACTGTTCACCTGGACGGATAGCGGCTTTAATCGTGCGGTGTAAAGCCATCGCGTTTACCTCCGTTCGCCGCGGACGCCAACGTGAACTACTGAAACGAAGATTCCCAGACTCCCGTCACGCCCCCAAGCGCAGACCCGCGCAGCCCCGGCTGGCAACCGGCGGTCCTAAGCAACCTCTCTTATATCGAACGAAACGGAATAGAGGAAGGCACTCACGCCGGGGATCATTTTCAGAGCGTATTGTAGCTTTTCATCCAGTTCCCTTTGGATGACAATTCCCTTTACCCCGCGCCCTTCGGCTAAGTTCTCTTTGACCCAACCCATATACCTCAGCACTTGACCGATCACTGCATCGCTGGCTCTTCCTTTCTTGAGCTCAATTACTACAAATTCCTTTTTGTCTTTGTCAAAGGCCAGAAGATCGATGGGTCCAATTGATGTGGGGAACTGGCGTCCCGTGGAGTCTTCATCCTGGTAGAGTTCTAATTTGGCTCCAAAGTTGATCTTGTCAAAATTCGCCTCAATGAACTCCTCAAGATACTTCTCCATCGCAAACTCCATGGACTCCGCCTCTTTGATGATGGAGCCTCCCGCTGCGGCTGTCTGGGCTCGAAGGTCGCCACCCTCCTTAATTCTCCGCACGGCTTCGATGCCTTCTTCCTCCACGGCTACAACATGAAGAAGGTGGTCGAAATCAATAAAGCTTATATCTGGCCTCGACGATTTCATGCTTCCTATCTCTTGCATCACCTTCTTGTACTTCTGTCCCCAAGAGTCCCCTTTTTCGAATTCCGGCATGCGACCCAAAGCTTCTAATCCCATTTCGGTCTTGTTGTTCCAAGTCGCGTACTTGGTGGGGTCAAGGTCCATCAGCAGAGATGTGGCTAGCCCCTTTCCGATACCCTGAAGGTGGTACCGCCCCTTGGTCTCCAAGACTTCGTTCAATCGTTGCTCAAGTGGAACAGACTCGTCGAAAAGAAATTTGATTGTGGCTCTGAAGGCGGCCATGTTTTTGACGATTCTGTCTCTATAGATAGCGTTGAACGGATGCCTCCCTGCGCCTTCGTTGAAGTAATTAAGGAAATGCTTCCTGAGTTCGTCGTCTGGAATACTATCAACCTTCGAGGGATCTACCCATTTCGTCCAACGTTCGTGGTCACGTAGTCTTCGTTCACGCCAGGGTTTTGCTCGCTCCGAAAGCACAAACTCATCGATGAGCATTCCCACTTGTTCGTCTGTAAGTCCCATAGACCCTCCGTATCAGTTAGACCCTATGTTCGATAACGACGCTCGCGGTTGAGGCGAGTTCCTGCCTTACTTGTACGCCGGCACTCCGGTTACGCGCTCGCCGATGATCAGCGTGTGCATGTTGTGTGTACCCTCGTAGGTGAAGACCGACTCGAGGTTGCACATGTGGCGGAAGATGGGATACTCGTCGGCGACGCCGTTGGCGCCCAGGATATCGCGTGCCGCGCGCGCCACGTCGAGCGCTATCTTCACGTTGTTCCGCTTGAGCATAGAAACATGGGCGAAGTCAGCGCGACCTTGGTCTTTCAACCGGCCCACCTGCAAGGCCAACAATTGTCCCTTGGTGATTTCCGTAATCATGTCGGCGAACTTTGCCTGGATGAGCTGATGGGTTGCGATAGGTTTATCGTCAAACTGCTTGCGCACCTTGGCGTATTCCAGCGATTCGTTGTAGCACGCCATGGCTGCGCCGAGGGCTCCCCACCCGATGCCATAGCGTGCCTGCGTCAGACAGCTCAGCGGAGCTTTCATTCCCTGCGCCTTGGGCAGCACGCTGGACGCCGGCACGCGCACGTCTTGGAGTGAGAGCGTGGAAGTCACCGACGCGCGCAGCGACCATTTTCCTTTGATGTCCTGGGAGGTGTAGCCGGGCGTCCCCTTTTCGACCAAGAACCCGCGAACCCCTTCCTCCGTGCGTGCCCAAACCACCGCCACATCCGCGATAGTGCCAGAGGTAATCCACGCTTTCTCACCATTAAGAATATAGTGATTGCCGTCCTTAACTCCGCGGGCTCGCATGCCGGCGGGGTTGGAACCGAAGTCGGGCTCGGTCAATCCGAAGCAACCGATGGCCTTGCCCTGCTGCAGCTCGGGCAGCCAGCGTTCCTTCTGCTCCTCGGAGCCGTACTCCTTGATGGGGTACATCACGAGCGCCCCTTGCACGCTCACGAAGCTGCGCAAGCCGCTGTCGCCGCGCTCCAGCTCCTGCATGATCAGCCCGTACTGCACGTTCGACATGCCCGCGCAGCCGTAACCCTCCAGGTTGGCGCCGTAAAAACCCAGCTCCGCCATGAGCGGAACCAGGTGCATCGGGAACTTGCCCGCGCGGTTCCACTCCTCGATGTACGGAAGAACTTCTTTGTCGACAAATTCGCGTACGGTCTGGCGTACGAGCTTTTCATCGTCCGTGAGCAGGGAATCGATCTGCAGGTAGTCAACTCCGTGAAAAGCGAACATGAGGCCTCCTCCAGGTGCCGGCGACAGAGGCCGGTCACCTTCCCGAACGCTGCACGCATTCTTGCAAGGGCTCGGTCAATCGGCTCGAGGGATTCGTCCCGTGGCGTCTCGGTCGTGGCCACCACGAGGTCCGCGCAGGATTGGGCCGGACGCCGGGCCAATGTTCTCTTCCCGGAACCCGTCCCTCCTCCGATTCCGATGATGAAATGACTGATAGAATCTCCAGACGGCATGATGAGGCAACGCCCCGTCCTGCAGGCGCAAGCACTGCGGCTGGCTCCCCGCTGCAGCAGGAGGTCAGCCAGCCAGCATTCTAGTGATCGGCTGGAGGCGGGTCAAGGAGCCAACCGCTGCGCGCGCAAGCCGCGCGGCAAGCGGCTCCTGCCCCCTCCGCGCGCATTTTGGAATTGTGCCGCGCCAGCATATAATCAAATGCCTTATGGACGAACGCACGCGGCTGACCGCAATGGTCAAGGCAGCGGGTTGAGCGGCCAAGTTGAGTCCAAGTATTTTGGACTCGGTGCTCTCCAAGTTGCCGAAACAATCTGACCCCAAGGTGCTGGTAGGCTTCGACACCGCCGACGACGCGGGAGTGTATCAACTTTCGCCGGAGTTGGCGCTGGTCCAAACCGTGGATTTCTTCACGCCTATCGTCGATGACCCGTACACGTTCGGCCAGATCGCCGCGGCCAACGCTCTCAGCGATGTGTACGCGATGGGCGGCCGGCCGATTTCCGCGCTCTCCATTGTGGGGTTTCCGAACACCGGCCGCGATGTCGAGATTCTCGAGAAGATTCTCCAGGGTGGCCTCGCCAAGATGCAGGAAGCCGGTTGCACGGTGATTGGCGGCCATTCCATCGGCGACGATGAGATCAAATTCGGCTACGCGGTGACCGGGGTCATTAATCCCCAGCGCGTGCTGAAGAATGTGGGCGCGCGGCCGGGCGATCGCCTCATTCTGACCAAGCGTATCGGCACCGGGGTGATCGGCACCGCCCTGAAGCAAGACCGTGCCGATAAAGCTTCGGTTGATGCAGCCATCGAATCCATGTGCACTCTGAATCGTGTGGCCAGCGAAGTGGCCTTGCAGTTTGACGTGCACGCCGCCACGGACATCACCGGCTTCGGGTTGCTGGGGCACGCGCGCGAAATGGCAGTAGGCAGCAGAGTGAGTTTCGTGATGGACTCTTCGCAGATCGAGTTTCTGCCGGAAGCCATCGAATACGCGCGCCGGGGCTTTCTTCCCGGCGGTTTGAAGCGCAACCTGGAATTCCTTGGCGGCTGCGTCGAGTTCGCGAACGGCGTCCGGGAGGAGGTCAGGAACCTGCTCTTCGATCCGCAGACTTCCGGCGGGTTGCTGCTTTCCGTGGCTTCAAAAGACGCCGTGCCGCTTCTGGAATCCCTGCGCGGGAACGGCGTGGGCGGGCAGCAGGTTGGGGAAGTCCTTGAGAAAACTCATCCCCTGATTCAAGTGCGATGATCGTGCCTCAACAAACCGCGTCCCGGTTCGGCTGGGCATGGCTGGCGCTGGCCTTGGCGCTTGCGTTGCATGTCACTGACGAGGCGCTGACGGGATTCCTCAGCGTTTACAATCCCGCGGTTAAGACCCTTCGCGCCCACGTTCCATTCTTGCCTGTGCCTACGTTTACCTTCGGCGTGTGGCTCGCTGGGCTCGTTCTGGGAATCTGCGTGCTCCTGGCACTTGCGGTGCCCGCCTTTCGGGGCGCGCGCTGGCTGGCGCTGCTCGCCTATCCGGTCGGGATCCTGATGTTCGCAAACGGCATGGGGCACGTCGCTGGCACGGTCTACATGCGACGCCCGATGCCGGGGGTTTACTCCGCCCCGCTGCTCCTGATCACATCGACGTATCTGTTACTGATGGCGCGAACGCTTCGCGCCGCGGCGCGGGACAACTGAACGGTCATTCCGCGCCATCGCCGCAGACGCGCTGGTGGAAGCCGGATCGAGCAGAGTTTAAACCTGGATTGCGCGTTTCGCCGAACACGGGTTAAGATTGCCGCGATGAGAAAACAGATTCCTACGCAGCTAGTTGTCGGTTTGGCGATTCTGGTCATTGGTGGTGGAATCGTCTGGGGCGAGTACTTCCTCATGAAGTGGTATCCAAGCCACCAAGAGGTGGTTAAAAAAGAAACCTTGCTGCTCCTGCCGTATAAGAACGACAGTCTGGGGATTGAGATGCAGGTGGCGGCGGGCTTTTACGAGAAGGTGGAGCCCTTTGCCGGCGGCGTGCGGATTGTTGCGCCGAGATTCTGGAGCATTGGACCTTCCGTGAGGCTCACGTCGCAGCCGAATCCCGATCAAAGCACGGAGTTCACTCCCCAGGTCCTGGCCAAATGGCAGACCCTGGGCGTCACCGAGGAGATTCCGCGCTACCACTTTGAGCGCACCCGACTCAACAATCGCGACGCGGTCTTGATCTGGCAGTACAAGGACCGGGCGATGGCGCTTACGGCACGAATCATTTCGCCAGACCGCATTGTGCAGGCGGATTGTACGCCGGGCCGAGCCGACGAGGATCTTTACATGCAAGCCTGCGATGAGAGCCTGCGGACAATCAAGGTGGCGGGCCCCGAATCTCCGCCGCCTCTCACTCCGGGGGTGATGGAACTTACCCCGGCCGAGCAGGCGCCTCCGAAGCCTTAGCGGCGACGGACGAAAAGGCTTTTACCTGTTGCCGGTGCCGGCATGGCGACAGGATTCAACGCGACAAAGCACGGTCTTTAGTTTCTGACCGCCCGAGGGTTTGTGTCCTCAGGAACGCGGTAGTGCGGGTGAACTGGGTGGCTTTGTCGAGTGCCAAGGGAGGTCGCTGAGTCAAGCCATGCCAAATTGGGAACCCATCGAAGGTGACCTGGCGACGCCGCTGGGGTTTCGCGGCGCAGCAGTCGCAGCCGGAATCAAGAAGACGCACGCCGCACTAGACTTGGCGCTGATCTTTTCGGATGCGCCCGAAACCGCCGCGGCTGCGGTCTTCACGACCAACCGTGTAGTGGCGGCGCCGGTTTTGGTCTCGCGGCAGAACCTGATCGAGAGCCGGGGACGTTGCCGCGCCATCGTCGTCAATTCTGGAAACGCCAACGCGTGCACGGGGCGCGACGGGCTGCACGTTGCGCAGGAAACCGCGCGCGCCGCCGGAAAGCTGCTGGAAATCGAACCCTCCAAGGTCCTGGTGGCTTCGACGGGAGTCATCGGCGTTCCTCTCCGCGCCGAGCTAATTCTGAGGAAGCTCCCCAGACTGAAAAGGGAGCTCTCCGCCGAGAATGCCACGGCGGCCGCCCGCGCCATCATGACGACCGATACCGTGTCAAAAACTTGTGTGATCCGGTCGGAAGCGAAAGGCAAGGCTGTACACATCGCCGGCATCGCCAAAGGTGCGGGGATGATCCACCCGCACATGGCCACCATGCTTTCTTTCCTCACCACCGACGCGGCCATAGGCCCGCGCACGTTACAGAACCTGCTCAGCGCGGCGGTGGAGGATTCCTTCAACCGCCTCACGGTGGATGGCGACACCTCCACCAACGATACGGTCGTGACGCTGGCCAGCGGCCTTTCGGAGATTTCGGTGGTTCCCGGAAACGACAGCCGTGCGTGGTTTCTGGAGGGGATTACACTCGTTTGCCAGACGCTCGCCCGCATGATCGCGCGCGACGGTGAGGGGGCAAGCAAGTTGGTCACGGTCGAGGTTCTCGGGGCGCGGACGCCGCTGGAGGCAGACCGCGCGGCGCGGTGCATCGCCAACTCCCCGCTGGTGAAGACCGCCCTGGCCGGGGCCGACCCGAATTGGGGCCGCATCATCTGCGCGGCGGGCTACTCGGGTGCAAGATTCGATCCAAACAAAGTCGACATTCTCGTGAATGACCTCTACCTTTGCCGCAAAGGCGTTGACGCCGGCTTCGACGAGGCAGCCGCTCACCGGGAACTTGACCGGGAGGAACTGACGATTCGCGTGGATCTCCACGCAGGAGGAGCTTCCGCGCGCGTGTGGACGTGTGACTTCACGCGAGACTACGTCACGATCAACGCGTCGTACCGCACGTGAGGCAACCCGGGTTGAGGCATGGCGCGAGGGCGCCGCAAACTTTTTCCAGGGAGGCCTCGTCAAAGCTCGTCAGGAATGCGTCGTAGAGCTCCAGGCCGTCAATGGGCCGGGCGGCGGCCGTCTCGATCCGCTCGAACAAACTCATCGAGCGGTCGCGCACCAGCTCGTCCATGAACCATTTGGGGAAGGCAGCGAGTTTCATCGCACCACGGCCCCGGGACTCTCCAGGTCGATGGGCGCACCGAAAGGATATTGCTCGTAGTCGAGTACGGCGCCGGAGATCAGCTCGTTGGTGGCGAAGAACAGCGCGGCGTTGGCGATATCCTCGGGCAGCAGCATGCGGCCAAACGGGCGCGTCTTCAGCGCGTCTTCCAGCCAATTCTCACCTTTGCCCTCGATCACCGCCTCCACGTAGTGCTCCCCTTCCGTCAGCACCCAACCGGGGTTGATCTGGTTCACGCGGATGCGGTATTGCGATAGGTAGTTCGCCAGATTCTTCGTGAACACCATGATCCCGCCTTTGGCGGCGGAATAAGCCAGGAGTTTCCTCAACCCGCAGTAGGCGTTCACGGACCCGATGTTAACGATGCAACCGCTGCGCCGTTCCTTCATATGGCGCACCGCTTCCTGGCACAGGATGAACGGGGCGCGCAAGTCGACCGCGAAGATTTCGTCCCACAGCGCCGTGGAAGTGTCCTCAATCGTGCCCCGATGCACGACGCCGGCGTTGTTTACGAGGATGTCAAGCCGGCCGAAGCGCTCCAGGGCTTTCCGCACGATGCTGCGGCAGTGAGCCTCGTCCCGCAGGTCGCCGGTCGCAAGCAGCGCTTGGCTTCCCGCAGCTTCAATCGCCTGGACGATCTTTTCGCCACCGTCCCGCTGGCTCTGTAGCCCCTGCACCAGCACGCGCGCGCCGTGCTCGCCCAGCTTCCGAGCGATCCCCCCGCCGATGCCTTGCGTCGAGCCGGTGACCACAGCAACCTGGCCTGCCAGCGATGCCTTCTCGGAGTTTGTTTGACCCATGGGTTCCTCCTGTGATTCACTCGTCACGCGCTTGCGCGCGCCGGTTTCAAGACGGCTTTCACAATTCTCCCCGCACCCATCTCCTCGGACCAGGTGCGCCAGTTCGCGAAGGTTTCAATTCGGCCCCCCATGCGCAAAGGGTCGAGCTTTCCCGAGGCCAGTAGCGTGATGACTTTCTCCCAAATCAGGAGGTCGTGGCTGAAGCTCCCCTGCAAGCCCGCGGCCTTGCGGGCGTGACCCAGAGCTTCTTCGATGGAGGTCAGGTCCAAGCGAGATTTGCACGATGGGTCGAGGCAAGGAAGTCATGGCATCCTCGGAGGACCAGGGCCGGAACCTCCTGGGAAGCAAGAAGGTACTCCACTTTTGCGGATACCTCAATGATCCCGCGTCAGGGCTCGTAGCCGTCTTCAGCAAGTTGTAAGCCGTACAAGAATCCAGTTGCCAGGACGGGCGGCCCTCTCGTAAGCTCGACCTGCGAGAAACCCGTTGTGACGAGCTGGGCAAGTTCTTGCCTCTCGTTGCAGAGGGGTGGTGCACGCGACGAAGATGAACCAGATCGAGTCGGGAGGTGAACGATGAATCGACGGGACTTTTCGAAGGCTGTTGCCGGGGCGACCCTAAGTACGACCGCGCTCGCCCTGCAATCCCTTGCAGCTCCTTCGATCTCCGCAGGGGGCGACAGCGCGGGGCCAGCGCCGTTCAAGATCTCCGTCATGCTCTGGACGGTCTTCCAAAAACTGCCCTTCGCGCAGCGTCTTGAAAAAGTCCGAGAGGCCGGATACCGCGCCGTCGAGTTAGTGGGTGAGTACGCGGAGTGGTCCGAAGAGGACTTTCGTCAGGCTAACCGCAAGCGCCGGGAACTGGGCATTACGATCGATACCACCGCGGGACTGAAGCCCCGCCTCGCCGACCCGCGGGCGCGCGAGGCTTTCCTGGCCGACGTCCGCAACGAGCTAATCATTATGGAGAAGATCGAATGTCCTGCCTTGATCATCCTGGCGGGCAACGTGATTCCCGACCTCTCGGCGCAAGCTCAGCATGATAGCTGTGTGGAAGGGCTGAAGCGGGCGGCGGAACTGCTGGAAGGGAAGGGTGTGACGCTGCTGCTGGAGAATATCGACCTCGAGGAAAACCCTCAGTACTACCTCTGGTCAGTTCCCGAGGCTTTCAAGATCATCGAGGAAGTGAATCATCCGCAAGTCAAATTCCTTTACGATTTCTACCACGCGCAGATTTCGGGCGGGAACCTGATCGCACATCTCCAAAAGCATGTCGACAAGGTCGGACTCGTGCACATCGCGGACGTTCCCGGCCGCCACGAGCCTGGAACGGGAGAAATCAATTACGTCAACATTTACAAAACACTCGCAGAGTTGAAGTACAGTCGCTACGTGACCATGGAATTTTTCCCCACGGGCAATCCTGTTAAAGCCCTGGCTGCCGCGCGCGAGGAAGCCCTGCGTGCTGCGCAGGCATAAGGCTATCTTCGCCGTCAGCGGAATAGACGTCAGCCGGGCAACAAGTACTTTGTGCTATAAAGTACTTGACAAACTTTTCGCTCTCCTGTATAGATACCTCATGCGTTGTGCTGGCGCCGTTCGCAATCGTCGACCTCGCCCCGCCCCGCTGCACGCGCATGCCATCGAGGATCTGCGCTTCATCCGCGAGACGATGGAGAACGCCGCCTCCTTTACTGCCGTCCCGGGATGGGGTGGCGTGGCGATGGGCGCGACGGCACTGGTGGCCGCGGCTCTCGCCCCTCGGCCCGCGAGCGAAAAGGCGTGGCTGATCACTTGGTTGGCTGCGGCGGTGTGCGCCTTTGCCTTCGGGGCCTTGGCCATCTGTTGGAAAGCGCGGCGCGTGGGCACCCCCGCGCTCGCCCGGCCCGGCCGCAAATTCGTACTCAGCTTCTTTCCTCCGTTGTTGGCCGGGTCCGTCCTCTCTTTTGCGCTTTATGGGGCGGGAATGAACCGCCTGCTGCCGGGCGTCTGGCTGCTTCTTTACGGTGCAGGGGTGATGTCGGCGGGAACCTTTTCTGTGCGCGTGGTTCCCGTGATGGGGCTGTGTTTCATGCTCGCGGGCGTTGCGGCCTTGTTTTGCCCGGCGGCCTGGGACAACGTCCTGATGGCCGCGGGGTTTGGGGGACTGCACATTCTGTTCGGAACGATTATCGCCAGGAGGTACGGTGGCTAGATCCAACGCACTCGCTGGGCATCGGCCGGCGGGAACTCAACGAGCGGCTCGCGGCGCGCAGCGTGAGCGCAGGGAATCACCCGCGAACGCCATGCCCGAACTCGATCGCCTGATTCACGAGCGCATCCGCTTGGGAATCGTCAGCGCGCTGGCAGCAAATCAATCGCTCAGCTTCAACGATCTGAAGAAACTGCTCCTGACCACGGACGGCAACCTGAGTGTCCATGCGCGCAAGCTTGAGGAAGCGAAATACCTCGTTTGCGAGAAGTACTTTGAGGGCAGGCTGCCCAAAACCGTGTACCGCCTGACGACCACTGGGCGGCAGGCGCTCGAGCGCTACCTGGATCAGATGGAAACACTGATTCACTCAACGCGCGCACGGTAGTTGGCGGGCCAAAAAAATTTCGCCCGGCACTTTGCGGCGCAAAGTACCTTGCGTGGGCAGAGCGCCGTCGCGCCGGGACATTGCCGGCCGGCAGGGCGTCTCGGCAGGCGACAGAGTTTTTCACGGAGACACCGCATGGTAAATGACACCGGGGATAAGCAGTTGAGGCCGGAGCGTTCCGACCTGCACGTGGCGATCATCATGGACGGCAGCGGGCGTTGGGCGACAGCTCGCGGGCTGCCGCGCTCCGAAGGTCACCGCGCGGGCCGCGCGGCGGTTCGCCGGGTTATCGAAGCCGCGCCGCAAAGCGGCATCGGCACACTGACCCTTTATGCCTTCTCTTCCGACAACTGGCGCCGGCCGGAAAGCGAAGTCTTTGAACTGATGCGGATCTTCGAGGGCTTTTTCACCGTGGATGCGCCAGCCCTTATCCGGCCCGGCATCCGGGTGAGGGTGGTGGGACGGCGCCACCGCCTGCCGGTTTCCCTACTGCAAGCCATCGAGGAGGTTGAGGCGTCCAGCCGGTCCGGCGGCCAACTCCATGTCCGCCTGGCCATTGATTATTCCGGCCGCGAGGCGATCGTCCATGCCGCGCGCCAATTGCGTCCAAGCTGCGATGCTTCCACTGAGGTCTTTGCTCGCCTGCTTGCCGAAGTGGAACAGGCGGACGAAACGGTGCCCGATATCGACCTTCTGATCCGCACGGGCGGCGAGCAGCGCCTGAGCAATTGCCCGCTCTGGGAGATTGCTTACGCCGAGTTGTATTTTACCCCGTGTCTCTGGCCGGACTTTGGCGCCGCGGACCTCGACGCTGCGGTTCGGGAGTTTCGCACGCGCGATCGCCGCTTCGGCCGCTTGCCAGCCCTGGTTTGACTTCCTGCGGCGCCGGCCGTGGCCACGCCCGAAGTTCCGCGGGAAAGGAGTCCGACGCATGAATAACCCAGCAAAGTTGGAATTAGCGGTTGTCGCAGCGGCGCTCTCATTGGGAATTCTGGGCGACGCGCTCCTCAGGAGCTTCCCCTGGGGAGTGAATTTCGCGTTGTGGGCAGGCGCACTCGTGGCTGCGATCCTTCTCTTGGGCCGCTCCCGACGCGCCGTTCTCGCAGAGGGCGGATACTGGCTGCTGTTGCCGATCCTGCTCTTTCCCCTCGCTTTCCTGTGGCACGACTCGCTGGCTTTGCGAGCGCTCAACCTACTGGCGCTGTTGACAGCTCTGTCTCTGCTCATGTTGCGAGCCCAAGGCGGCCACCTGCGGGCTTCCAGCCTGGTGGGATATGCTCTGGGCAGCCTCATCGCGGGAGTCAATACGGCGTTTGGAATGTTCCCCCTCCTCTTTGGGAATCCCGAATGGAAGAAGTCGCTCGGCGGTGAGTCCCGACGCGGCGCGGCGGTGCTGCGCGGCGCGGCCTTTTCCCTTTTGCCCCTGCTGATTTTCGGCGCGCTCTTCATGGCAGCGGACGCCGTCTTCCAGAACCTCGTCCACCGCGTCTTGCATTTTGACTTCACCCACCTGGCGGTGATTGCGTTCATTACCTTGTGCGCCGGTGGGTACCTGCGAGGATTGCTGTTTGGGAAGGAACTGAATCTGACCACGGAAAAACGCCTCCCGTCCCTCTCACTGGGCACTATCGAAATGGGATTGATGCTGGGCTTGCTCGATCTGCTCTTCCTGGCTTTCGTCGTCGTGCAGATTCGATATTTCTTCGGTGGGTCAGCGCTGGTTCAGGCTACCACGGGGCTGACTTACGCGGATTATGCACGCCGCGGCTTCTTCCAACTCGTCACGGTGGCGACGCTGGTACTTCCATTCCTGCTCCTCACCCACTGGCTGCTGCCACGCGGCGACGCCCAAGCGCAACGCTGGTTTCGCCTGCTGGCAGGCGGGCAGATGATCCTTCTGTTCGTCATCATGGTATCGGCCTTCCAGCGCATGCGCTTGTACCAAGCGGAATATGGCCTGAGCGAGCAACGCCTCTACCCGACGGCCTTCATGGGCTGGCTCGCCGTGGTGTTTGTTTGGTTTGGGCTCACCGTCCTGAGAGGGCGCCGCGAGCGTTTCGCCTTCGGCGCCATGGTGGCGGGCTTCCTGCTCATTGCAGTTCTTCACGCGCTCGACCCTGACGCTTTGATCGCCAGGACCAACCTCGCGCGCGCCCAGGCCGGGCGTACCTTCGACGCCCATTATGCTTCGAGTTTGAGTGCCGACGCCGTCCCGCAGCTCGTCGCAGGTTTGTCGGTTTTGAACCCACAGGACCGCTGCACGGTGGCAACACGGCTGCTCGAACGCTGGTCGCCTCCCGAAAATCCTGACTGGCGCGCTTGGAGCTATTCGCGCTCCCGAGCCTGGCAGTCCTTGCGTGACCATGCCTCGGCCCTACGAGCCGCTGCTGGTTCTGAAGCCAAACGCTGAAATCTCCAGCGCGCCTTCCCCCACCCTCGCGTGCAGGGAGTTGCGCGTCTCGGCAACAAAAGACTATTCTGATCCTTCTGCATCTTTCGTGTGGGAGGGCTTTCGATGACAAACGAACTGAAGGACAAGGTCGCCGTCGTCACCGGCGGGACGCGTGGCATCGGTTACAGCATCGCGGAGGCGTTGCTTGCCGAAGGCGCAAAGGTCTTCGTGTGCGGGCGCGACCAGCGTGTCCTAAAGACGGCCTTGGAAAAACTCCGGGGAGCAGGGCCAGACCGCGTGGATGGCATGGTCGCGGACGTCCGCCGCTACGAAGACTGCCGCAAGCTAGTGCACGCGGCGGCGGAACGTTTCGGCGGCCTCGACATCCTGGTGAACAACGCAGGGGTAGGTTTCTTCAAGCCCGTCGACCAGCTTACCGTGGAAGAGTGGGACACCACGATTCAGACCAATCTTTCCGGCGTCTTCTATTGCTGCCACGAGGCCATTCCCCTCCTGCGCAAGCGGGGCGGCGGTTATATCTTCAATATTTCGAGCCTCGCGGGCGTCAATCCCATGCCCACTGGCGCCGCCTACAATGCCTCCAAGTTCGGCCTGAACGGTTTCAGCGAGGCCATGATGCAGGACGTCCGCTACGACGGCATTCGCGTCAGCTACCTCATGCCGGGCAGCGTCGATACGGATTTCGCTGCGGCGCCCGGCTCCAAGTCGCGCGAAACCTGGAAGCTGACCGGCGAAGACATCGCTAAAGCGGTGATCGATCTCTACAAGTTCCCCCGGACCGCTCTTGCCAGTCGCATCGAGATGCGGCCTTCGCAGCCTCCGCGCAAGAAATAGGGAGCCCCCCCGCACCTCTGCGTATTCGCCGCGGCGACCGTTCGGCGTGGTGTCGGCGCTCCCCGCCAGGGCGGGGCAGGCGCTGCACCATAGGGTACAGGGCAGGCGTCGAGCCCCGATAGCGCGTTTTTTTCCAATTGATTATCGGCGCCGAGCGCCGCTCCAACAATTGAGCGTCACAATATTTCGTCGCGCTCGCTAGTCGAGAGGCGCCTCTCTCAGCACGTCGTCCCAGTGGGCGACGGTCAGCTCCCAGCGCCGTTTTTCCTGCCGATCGTGGTCCTCTTGGTTGGGGTAAAGTTCGTGGATAATCTCGGGTTCGCGGTGATGCGCCTCTTCGAGCGCCGCCCAGTCGCGCCACACCATCACCACTTTGTAATCCCATGCGGGGCTCTGGGCATGGAAGCGCCGCTCATAGAGCGTTTCGCTCTTGAGCAAACCTTCTTTCATGAGCTGCTTCAGAATCGGGTTGTGGTTCTTCTTGTAGAGCGCCAGCCATTCGGAGGTGCCTCCCGGCGCCAGTTTGTAGTAGTACTCGATCACTACCGGTGCGCCACCCTGCTCGGCTCTGGCGGGTATCGCTAGGGCCAGCAAGGGGGCCACGGCAAAACTCAGAAGCTCAATGATTCGTTGCATCGGGTCTCCTTTTTGGATCGTCTTCCATGCTCGGATCGCGCGCCTTTCAGATGGATTCGTAACCTTCGAAGACATTCACGGATGGAATAACCGGGCTCTTCTTGTGGTCCCATCGCCCGTCGAGTCTATCTCCTCACCGGTGCAATTCCACGACGTCCTTATCCTCGAGCAGGTGATCGCGGTTGACCATCTGGCCCTCGAATTTTCCGTGCCCCCACACGCGAGCGTACTTTAGGTGGGTCAGGAAATCCTGGTGGACGTGCGCGGCAAGGTCGATCAGGCGCGCACCCCGCTTGAGGACATAGGGCGCCGTTCGCTCCAATTTCTTTCCCGGAGCCTTGGTGTAAATACGGATGACCTCCAGCATTTCGAACACCGCTTGGCGAAGCTGTTCCAGGCCGTCGCCCGTTTCCGCGGAAACCCGTGCCATGGGGAACCGCGCGCCATAGAGTTCGCCCAGAATTTCAAAATCCTCCTGGGCGCCGCTGGCGTCAATCTTGTTGGCCACCAGCAGAGTTCTCTTCCGGAGCCAACCGGGTGCGTTGGACGGATCATCCCTGCCGAGGTGTACTTTGGCGTTGGTGAGCTGGCCCAGCGTTGTCTCGAGGTCTTCCAGCAGGTCGGGGTCGCTCAGATCAACGACCAGCAGGGTGGCATCGGCGTTCCGAATGATCTGATAAAGCCACGATTCGGGGAAGTCCGGATGCACCGGAGGCAAGTCCACAAGCTGGACTTGCACATCTTCAAACGGCATCATTCCCGGCAGCGGCACGCGCGTGGTGAAAGGGTAGTCAGCAACTTCCGGCGTGGCGTGCGTGAGCCGGCGCACCAGCAGCGACTTGCCGCTGTTCGGTGGACCCACCAGAGCCACCTGCCCCACGCCTTCTTTCTCGACGCGGTGCATGATGCCGGCGCGGCCGGCGGGCCGCCGGGCCTGCTCGGCGCGCAGCTTGGAGAGCCGCCGCTTGAGGTCCGCCTGCATCTTCTCGGTGCCCTTGTGCCGGGGAATCGTGGCCAGCATTTCCTCCAGGGCCTCGACTTTGTCCTCCGTCGTCTTGACGCTCTTGAAGCGTCTCTCTGCTTCCAGGTATTGGGGAGTGAGGTTGGCAGGCATGGCAATCCACCGCGATGGAGCTACTTATTATGCGCCGAACTGCGGTTTCGAACCAAGGGGGGAGCCGGAAACCGGATATCAAATGCGCTGACCGGAATGCAAGAGCTGGTCATTCCCGCGAAAGGTTTGCCCTGAGCTTGCCGAAGGGCGGGAATCCAGCCTTGCGGTGGTCAGGCTTTCGAGCGTGGCCATTTGAGCACGGGTTTGCTGATTCACAATTCTGTAATCGAGCCGTGTTATGATGCGCGGTGGTCGGAAATCCATCTCGGAGGGGAGCGCAGTGCGGTCACGATTTGTATTGCTGCTTCTTGCCGCGGCTTCGACTTTGATTGGCCAGCCCGGCTTGCCGCAGGCACGTGACATCAAGTCGGCTTCAAACTTGGAGCTGCAGGCGCCGGCCGGAAATAGACGCGTGGAGATTGATCCGAGCGGGGAAAGCGTCCTGCCCAACGGGCGGCTGATCACGCCGCTCGGCAGGCAGGTCAAAGTTGCGCCGCATCCTTACGGCTTGGCACTCAGCCCGGACGGCAAGACGCTGGTCACCGTCAACAGTGGCACAAAACCGTTTTCGGTCTCGATCCTCACGGGCCTTGACAGCCCGCAGCCCCAGGTGGCGCAAATCCCGCCTGGTTTCAATTCCGCCGATGCCGATCCTGAAAGCGTCTTCCTGGGCGCCGCCATTGCGCCGGATAAGCGCACGCTCTACGTTTCCGAAGGCAACAACGGGAAGATTGGGATCTTCGACCTGGTGACGCACCAGCGACTCTTCTCGCTCAGCCTCGACGGGACATATCACGGTGCGACCTATAACAACAGCCTGACGAGCACCCTCGAGCTCACGCCGGACGGCCGCAACCTGCTGGCGCTCGACCTTGCGCATTTTCGGCTGGTTATCGTGGATACGCAGTCAAAGCAAATCCTGTCCAGCATTCCGGTGGGACGTATGCCGTTCGGGCTGGCGCTTTCCCCGGATGGAAGGCGCGCCTATGTATCGAATGTCGGGATGTTCCAGTACTCGCTGGTTCCCGGATACGATCCGAACAACCCCAAGCGCACGGGACTGGATTTTCCGCCCTTCGGTTTCCCATCGACTGAGGCGAAGCAGGGCGCAACCGTGGAGGGGAAGCAGATTCCTGGCCTGGGCGATCCCAACGTTCCCGACTCGAATTCGGTTTTCGTGATCGACATTCGCGACCCCGCGCAGCCCAACGTGCTGGCAAAAGTCCGGACCGGGGCTCCCGTGGGTGATCAATCCGTTGGAGGGTCGAGTCCCGGGGCCGTGGTGGCTGGCAAAAAAGAGGTGTTCGTCTCGAACGCCGGCCAAGACAGCATCACCGTCCTGGACGCCCACACGAACCAGGTAAGAAAAACGATTGTGCTCGAGCCGGCGGAAGCTGTCAAAGGCCTGCGAGGAGTGCTGCCTTTCGGTATGGCGCTCAGCGCGGATGAAAAGCGGCTCTACGTGGCGTGCGCGGGGATTAACGCCGTGGCAGTGTTGGACGCGCACAAGGCGAAAGTCCTGGGATATTTCCCCACAGCGTGGTTCCCGGCCCGCGTGGCCGTCAGTCCCGACAACCGAACTCTCTACGTTGCGAGCGCCAAAGGATTCGGGGCGGGACCCAACGGCGGCCCGAATTTTCATGAGGGGCCGGAGGGAACCTACATCGGCGATATCACGAAGGGAGTCGTTTCGATCGTCGGACTTCCACTCCCCACCACCGTGGACACGGACCGAGTCTTAAGGAACAATGGCTTCGAGACCGCGGTGCAGGCCTCGCGAGGCGCGAACCTACCGACTCCTCCCGCTGGAACGCCGAGTGCCAAGATCAAGCACGTGGTTTTCATCGTGAAAGAGAATCGCACCTTCGACGAAATCTTCGGCGACCTGCATCCCAAGGACGCCTCCTTTGAAGGCGACCCGGCGCTCGCCCGCTGGGGTGAAGACGCGGAGGTGAAAGAGAAAGGTGAACCGACGATCGAGCACGCACGCGTCACACCCAATCATCACGCGCTGGCCCGCCGGTTCGCGATCAGTGACAACTACTACGTGGACTCCGACGTCTCCGTCGATGGCCATCACTGGCTGGTGGGGAATTATCCCAACGAAGTTGTCGAGACCGGATGGCCCGCAGCTTACGGCAAGCACTTCAATTTCCGGGTTGACCCCGACGCGCCCGGCAGGCTGGGCATCGGGGCTTCCAGTCCCTGGCCCGAGTCATACCTCGAAGCGGGCTCGTTGTGGGAGCACCTGGCGCGGCATGGGATCAGCTTTCGCAACTACGGCGAGGGCATGGAGATGGCGGGGGACGACGAAGGAATCGGCCTGATGCCCACCGGAATTCGAGAGGCCGTCAACATGCCGATGCCCGAGGTGCTGTTTGAGAACACGTCGCGCAGTTACGCGACTTTCAACACGAATATCTCCGATCAGTACCGGTTTGGACAGTTCGAGCGTGAGTTCCACATCCGCTATGCCAGCGGCAAGGAGCCGCTGCCGCAATTCATCTATATCTGGCTGCCCAACGATCACACGGCAGACCCGCGGCCCGAAGATGGGTACGCGTACCGCGCCTCTTACGTTGCGGACAACGACCTGGCGCTGGGCAGATTGCTGGAACTGTTTTCGCACAGCCCCTTCTGGAAGGACATGGCGATCTTTGTAACGGAAGACGACGCGCAGAGCGGGCGCGACCACGTGGACGCGCATCGCAGCGTGCTGATGGTCATCAGCCCCTATGCGGCGAGCGGTCGCGTCTCGCACGTGCACACGAGCATGGCCAGCATCTTGAAGACTTTTGATTTGATCTTCGGCCTGCCTTACCTCAACCAGTACGACGCAGCCGCCACCGACCTCGCGGATTTCTTCATCGATCAGCCCAACTTCACGCCTTACGACGCGCTGCCGAGCGATGTGCGCATTTTTGACCCCACCAAAGTGCACGAGCCGGGGCTGGAATTGAACGCGCGGCCGGGCGCGCCACTCGATGACCCCGCCACGATTCGCCGCGAGATGCGGAAGGACGACGATTGACGTCGCGCCGGGGGTCGTGTCCGCCACCTGCGGACTCGGATTCAATCTGGCGCAGCCTGCATCAATTCCTGCAGCGTCTGGCAGACTTCGTCAATCTCTGCCGGCTTCAAGTTGTTGAAGAATGGCAAGGCAAGAGAGCGCGCTGCGCTCCACTCCGTGTTCGATAGGTCATGCCTTGGACCTGCGGGGCTCCTATAGATCGGCTGCAAGTGGATAGGAGCGAAATATCTGCCACAGCCAATTCCGCGTGACGCCATTTCCCTCCAAATCCAGTCTCGCTGCCGCTGCGTAAAGCGTGCGCCGAGCCGGACAACGTAAACAAACCAACTGATCCTGCGCCCGGGCACGTCCACGGGTGGCAGCTTCAGCTCGGCATTCCCACTCAGCCGTCGATGGTACTCACGCGCGACCCTATCTCTTCTCTTCAGAATGGACTCGAGTCGCTTCAATTGCTCGATCCCGAGTGCGCAGCTGATTTCCGAGAGACGGTAGTTGTAACCCAGTTCGCCGTGCTCGAGCCACTCGCCCGCTTTGGACCGTCCCTGGTTGCGCAGCGCCCGGGCGAGCGCGGCCACCTGCGAGCTTTGAGTTACAATCACTCCGCCTTCGCCTGTGGTGATCTGTTTGTTGGGATAAAATCCAAACACTCCCGCGTCCCCGAGCGGCCCAACCTTGCGGCCCTCGTACTCCGCGCCGATGGCTTCGCACGCGTCCTCAATGACCAAGAGGCCGTGCTTCCGAGCAATGCTGAAAATGGGTGACAGGTCTGGCGGGCATCCAAAAGTATGCACGACGAGAATGGCGCGCGTTCTGGGAGTGATCGCGGCCTCGATTTTCCCGGGATCAAGGTTCAAGGTTTCCGAATCGACATCGACAAAGACCGGGATGGCTCTTTCGTACCGAACGGCGTTAGCGACGGCAATGAAAGCAAACGACGGCATGATGACTTCATCGCCTTCGGCGATGCCCAGGGCCCGAATGCACAAGTGCAGCCCGCTGGTTCCCGAGTTCACGGCAATGGCATGCGCCGCCCCCGTGTACCCTGCCACAGAGTTCTCAAATTCCTCGAGCTTCGGTCCAAGACTCAACCGGGGGGTGCGCAGCACACTTGTGACCGCCTGGATTTCACTTTCGCCAATGTCCGGGGAGGAGAGAGGTATTCGCATTTACGCTGGCGCCTTGGCGGCTGAGGGTGGGTATTTGATGAGAAGTTCCGGTGACAGAGGAACGGTAGTCAGGACCCGCACGATCTTCTCGGACGCGTGCCCGTCGCCGTAAGGGTTGGTCATCCCTCGCAACGACCCGCGGAACTCCTCGCTTCTTGCCAGTCGAACCCTCTCAAGAATGGATTGGGTGTCCGGGGAACAATCCAAAACGTTGCGAGCTCGCTCCCGGCCCTCTTGCCTCAGCCCGATATTGACCGTGGGCAAAGCGAACGAAGGCGTTTCCATTATTCCGCTGCTCGAGTTGCCGAGCAACAAGTCCACTTGCCCGAGGAGACTCCAGTACGTGAGCGAATCCAGATTGACGAACAAACACCCCAGCCTGCCCCCGGAGAGAAAGGACCGGGTCCGCTCGATCAGAGCCCGGCTGCCGGCGTCCGAATTCGGATAGCAAAACAGGATCTGCTCCGGCAGCAACTCAAGCGCGGCAAACAGCGCCTCCGCTTCCTGGGTCGTGTCACGAAGAAGGGTGACGGGGTGGTAGACCACCAAGGTCGTGGGCCGGCCGAGATCCAACTGCAGCCGGGATTCCAATTGTTCACGAGTGAACAAAGTCTGGCGGCGGAGATGGTCCAAGGAGGGGGCGCCGGTCCGGTGGACACGCCACTCCTCTTCGCCCATCGCGATGACCCGCAGGCGGGCTGACTCCGTCCCCGTGAAGTGGATGTGGCTCATTTTGGTGACGGCATTCCTGACGGCATCATCGATGGCGCCCGCACTGATCTCTCCTCCTTCGATATGCGCGATCGGAATTCGCAATGCCAGCGCCACTGAAGCCGGGGCCAGCAGCTCGTACCGGTCCGCGATCAGCAAAAGCAAGTCCGGGCGCATTTGCCCGAGGGCATCGGCGAGACTCAGCGTGGCCACGCCGATGGTTTTCGCCATCCCGACGTCCGTGTCGGAACTCAAAAGGCACTCGATACGCGCATCGATCCGGAATCCATCCTTTTCAATCTCCCGGACCGTGCACCCGAATTCCGGCGACAAGTGCGATCCGAGCACGGCGACTCGCAGGTCGACTCCAGGGTGCGCGGCGAGGTCGCGCAAAGGCCAGTAGAGGTGAGAGTAGTCGGCGCGGGAGGTGGTGAGGACAGCGATTTTCCTGGTCATGCGTGGTTTGTCTTGATCTCCGGATCTGTTGACAACTCAAGTAATGCTGCGCTTGGCTGGTACTCAGGAACGATGCTGCGGAGCACTCGAATCAGAGCCGCGAGGTCGCGCCGGCGCGAACTCTCCGTGAGTTCCGCAATGGCTGTTTCCAAATCGCCTAGCGACAACTGCGGGCCTGTAACCCGGCGAAGTCCGCATCTGGCCCCATTCTCCCTCGATTCTCGTGTCGAGACCAACTGCTCTACCATCTTGTCGCCTGCACGTAAGCCGATAAAGGCAATCGGAATGTCGTCGCCCGGCGTGAGGCCGGCATTTCGGATCAAATGTTCTGCCAGGTCCAGGATCTTGAGAGGAGGCCCCAGTTCAGGAACCCAGATACGTCCGCATGAATCCAGAGAGGCGGCCGTCAATACTAACCCCACAGTCTCACGCAGGGTAAGAAAGTATCTGCGCACCTCAGGGTGGGTCACCGTTACCGGCCCGCCCCGGCTGATCTGTTGGAGGAAGAGCAGGCCTACACTGCCTCGGGAACCCAGCACGTTTCCAAGCCGGACGCTGTTCATCCGCGTCTTTTCGTTAGAGAGGGCCATCAGGACAAGTTCCGCCACCCGCTTCGAGACTCCCATCACGCTCCGCGGATTTACAACCTTGTCCGTGGAGATCATGATTAGCTTCTCGGCCGCGTGTTGGGCGACGGTCTTGGCCAGCGCAAAGGTGCCAAGGGCATTGTTCCGGATCGCCGCAAGGGGATTGGCTTCCATCAGCGGGACGTGCTTGAAAGCTGCGGCGTGATAAACAATTTCCGGGCGGTGCTGCGCAAAGATGGCGTCCATCAACGGACGATCCGCAATGTCGCCGAGAATGGGGATATGTGGCGCTCCGCGCGCGAGGCCGTTCAGATCGCTGTGGATTTGATAGAGGCTCTGTTCGGAGCTCTCGAGAAGGAGCACAAGCCGGGGGCCGGACGCGGCGATCCTCATCGCCAAGGCAGACCCAATTGAGCCGCCAGCCCCCGTCAGGAGGATGGTCTTCCCTGCATTCGCCGCCTGGGACTTCGACACATCACCCTCGATGTATCGCCGGCCAAGAAACGTCTCCCAATCGTGGTTATCTGGCTCCCGTGGCATTATTGATGTCCAATCTGGATTATAAGGCATCACGTGTCATTATGGCGGCCCCGCAGGATTCTTCGCTGAGGCGGGTGGCGCAGCACGGTCGTTGGCCGCAGCCAAGACGAAGTTCTCCGCGACCTCTGTGTTGAGGCTCTGCTGGCCACGGAGGGCGCCGAGGGACTACTTACAGGAGGAGAAACCTTCGCGCGCAGGGAGCAACCTGCTTAGTAGGGTAGGGGCAGGGGACTCCTCGGGATAACTGCCATGCAGGAGTTGTTTTGACAAGCCCAGTGAGGTATGCCGGGTCAGGCCACTGCGCGAACGTTTGTGGACGAGTTCGCGCATCGTGTACAATGAGTTCTCGGGCTCAGCGATAATCTTCGCCCGCGGGAGAAGCGTCCTCCCTCACGGACCTGCATGTCCAATCTGCTCGACCAGCTCAATCCCCAGCAGCGCGCCGCCGTAGAACAAACCGAGGGGCCGCTACTCATCCTGGCCGGCGCCGGCAGCGGCAAGACGCGCGTCATCACTTACCGCATTGCTTTCCTTATTGAAGCCAAGAGCGTGCCGCGCGAAAGCATCCTGGCGGTCACCTTCACCAACAAGGCCGCGGACCAGATGAAGGAGCGCGTGGCCAAACTGCTGGGCGGCCGCGTGGAATTGCGCCCGGGCGCTCCGCATGTATCCACCTTCCATTCCTTCTGCGTCAGCGTGCTGCGACGGCACATCGAGCGCCTCGGTTACAGCCGCGATTTTTCGATCTACGACGAGGACGATCAGCAACGGGTGATGAAAACCTGCATCCAGGAACTGGGCCTCTCAGAGCAGGTCGCTTCGCCACGCAGCGTGCTCTCGCAGGTCAGCTACGCGAAGAATCGCGGCCTCGCGCCCGAGGAGATGTACCGGCAGGCGCCGGACGACGCAGTTGAGAAAGTCGCCCAGCTTTTTGGCCGCTATGAGTTGAAACTGCGACAGGCGAACGCCCTGGACTTCGACGATCTTCTGCTGAGAACCGTGGAGCTCTTTTACCAGGCTCCGGAAATCTGCGAGGCGTACAGCCGGCGTTTCCATTACGTCCTGGTGGATGAGTATCAGGACACCAACCGCACGCAATACGATTTGATTCGGCAGCTCACGCTGCTTCATCAGAATTTGTGCGTGGTGGGCGACGAGGACCAGTCCATTTATCGCTGGCGCGGCGCGGATATTCAGAACATTTTGAGTTTTGAGAGGGATTACCCCCAGGCCGGGATCTTCCGGCTGGAGCAGAACTATCGTTCCACGCAGAAGATTCTCGACGCGGCGACGGCGGTGGTCAGCCGCAACCTGGCGCGCAAGGGAAAGACCCTGTGGACGGACCGCGGCGGCGGCGACCACATCGGTCTTTATGAAGCCTGGAACAACGAGCAGGAAGCGGAGTTTGTGGCCGGCGAAATCGCCCGCGCCCTCGCGCAGGACGCCGGCTGGAGTCTCGCCGTGCTTTACCGCACCAACGCGCAGTCGCGCGTGCTGGAAGAAGCGCTGCGGCGCCATGGCATCGACTACCGCCTGGTGGGCGGGTTCAGTTTTTACGCGCGCGCGGAAATCCGTGACGCGCTCGCTTACGCGCGCCTGGCGAGCAATCCGCAGGATACGGCGGCGTTCCTGCGCATCGTCAACACTCCGGCGCGAGGCATCGGCGACGCCACGCTCGGGGTGCTCGAAGCAACCGCACGCGGGCAGAAGTTGAGCCTGTGGGAGGCGCTCGAGCAGGAACTCGCCGCGCGGCAACTGCTGGCGCGGGCGCTCAAAGCGCTGGAAGGTTTCCACGCGCTCCTGAAGGAACTGATCGCCGACCGGGAGCGCCTGCTGATGGGACCATTCTTCAAGAGCATCCTCGACCGGACCCGCTATGTCGAAATCTTGAAGCTGGAGAATCTGCCGGAATCGCAGGACCGCATCGAGAATCTTCAGGAACTGGTGAACGCCGCCGTAGAAGCGGAAGAGCGTGGCATCACGCTGGCAGAGTTCCTGGACCACTCGGCGCTGGTCTCCGACGCCGATGATTACGACGAACGCGCGCGCGTCACGCTGATGACTCTGCACAGCGCCAAGGGGCTGGAATTCAACGTCGTGTTCCTGGTGGGGATGGAGGAAGGTTTGTTTCCGCACAAGCTTTCCCTCAACGATGAGGCAGGCCTCGAGGAGGAGCGGCGACTCTGCTACGTGGGCATGACGCGGGCGCGCGATCGGCTGGTCCTTTCCTGGGCGCGGCAGCGACGTGCGTACGGCAAGGACTCTTTCGAGGGGAGCCGGCGCTCGCGCTTCCTGGATGAAGTGCCGGGCGAACTGCTGGAATCCTTGAGCGGCAATGTCTTCGCAGTAAAAGCTCGCACGACTTGGGAAAATGCCGTAAACTCTGTCGCCGGCGCGGAGCGATTCCTGCGCGAACGCGGACGCGCGACCGGCGGCCAGGTGGGATTCGGCCGGAGAGGAACCCGGCAGCAATCCCCGCGGTGGAAACTCGGCAGCAAAGTACGGCATCCGAAATACGGGATCGGCACGGTTCTTGACTGTGAGGAAGACGGCGAAGACACAAAACTTACCATCAGTTTTCCTGGCTACGGCCAGAAGAAATTGGTGGAGCGCTACGCGGCGCTCGAAAAAGTTTGAATTCAACCCTACGGGAATCGGTGGTTATGAACACAAAAAACATCAAGGACAAGGAAGAACGCAAGAAGCTGAAGCGCGCGGCGCGGAAGAAGCAGCCGCCCAAACCGAAGCGGACGGAGCCTCGCGGCTCTCGCAAGCCCAAGGTCAAGAAGAAGGGACCAGGCGCCCCGCCGCGGCGGAAATAGAAGCGCAGTGACGAGTGGCAGGCGGACGGAGTGAGAGAGTTATCGCCGGTTGGCGTGATCGAGAAGACGTCCAGTCTGCGATGACTCGATTGATCTCCTGCCGCGAGTGCCCCCGAGCGTTCTGAACAGAGGAGCCTTTTGGCGAGCCAACTTTTCCGGAAGAAGAGTATTGACAAGCTTATTGCCGAGGCGGAATCGCCCGAGCACCAGCTTCGCAAGTCGCTGGGGCCGTGGTCGCTGACCGCACTGGGAATCGGGGCCATCATCGGTACCGGGATCTTCATTTTGACCGGCACCGCCGCGGCGGGCGAGGTCCTGGAAGTGCATTCGATCCTGAAGGCGCCGTTGATCGATGCCGTGCTTCACGGAGCGAAAGCGCTTGGGACCGCCGGGCGACCGGGCGCGGGGCCGGGGATTGCGCTGTCGTTTCTGCTGGTGGCGATCGCCTGTGCGCTGGCGGGGCTGTGCTACGCGGAACTCGCCTCCATGATTCCTATCGCGGGCAGCGCCTATACTTACGCGTACGCCACGCTTGGTGAGATTCTGGCCTGGATTATCGGCTGGGACCTGATTCTGGAATATGCGGTCAGCAATATGGCCGTGGCGGTCGGGTTCTCCGCCTACATTGACCGCCTCCTGCGCGGCTTTGGGATTGAGTTGCCGCGCCAGATGATGGAACCGCTATTCGTGGGGGGCAAATACACGGGCGCCTATTTCAACCTTCCGGGCTTCCTCATTGTGATGATCCTCACCGCGATCCTGGTGATCGGGATTCGCGAAAGCGCGGGCGCCAACAACTTGATGGTGTGCGTGAAGATCACCGCGATCCTGATTTTTATTATTGCCGCTTCGCGCTTCATCCACGCTTCAAACTGGAAACCTTTCATGCCGAACGGCTGGCAGGGCGTGCTGACGGGCGGAGCGATTGTCTTCTTCACGTACATCGGATTTGATTCCGTCTCGACCGCCGCCGAAGAGTGCAAGAATCCACAGAAAGATGTGCCCTTCGGCATCATCGCCTCCCTGGTGGTCTGCGCCACGCTTTACGTGACCGTGGCGCTGGTCCTGACGGGAATTCAGCACTGGCCGACGCTGCGTAACGCCGCTCCCGTGGCCAACGCGCTGGTGGCGATCGGCCTGCCGAACGTGATGAAGTGGGTCTCGATCGGCGCGCTGACGGGGATGATCAGCTCCATGCTGGTCTTCCAATTGGGGCAGGCGCGCGTGTGGTTCGCCATGTCGCGCGACCACCTGCTGCCGCGGGTCTTTTCCAAAGTACACGTGCGCTTCCGCACGCCGCATGTGAGCACCTGGGTGGCGGGATTTTTCGTCGCCATTCCGGCCGGCATCTTCGACATCGGCACGCTGGCCGATCTTTCCAACATCGGGACCCTGTTCGCGTTCGTGCTGGTCTCGTTGGGTGTGCTGGTGCTGCGCCGGACGCAACCGGAGCGCCGGCGATCGTTCCGCACGCCCTGGGTTCCCGTCGTGCCCATTCTCTCGATCCTTTCTTGCATGATCCTGATGGCCAGCCTGCCGGTGGAAACCTGGGTGCGTTTCCTAGTGTGGCTGGTCATCGGTTTGACGATCTACGTCACGTACAGCCGCCACCGTTCGGAATTCAGCCGGGCGGCACAGGCGGCTGCGGCGGCGGGAACTGTTCCGGTGAACGTGGATCCTGCGCGGTGAGCGTCCGGCAACGAGCGCAAGAGCCGCGCCGGGAACTTCTCCGGCGGGAATTGCCGACTCGCGGGCGGCCTGCGATCAAGGGCTGGGCAACGACAGGCGGGAGGAAATGCGTTAAAATCAATTGGCTTGTGCCTGGCCCTGGAGAGCCCCCGCCGATGAGGCTCTGCAGGGAGCGTAGATCTTCTCAGGTCCTCAAGGCGGTCATGTTACGCAGGCTGTTCCCTCTGCTGCTCGCGATGCTGGCGCTATGGTTGACCTGCCCAGGGTTTGTGTGCGCCTGGGGTCCCACCGCGCACGACATCGTCAACACCTGGGCCATCCAGACCCTTCCTCCGGAAATGCGTTCCTTCTTTCAAAACAACCAGCCGTTTCTGGTTGCGCACGCGAATGACCCCGACGAGTTGATGAGGACAGACCGCTTCGAGCGTAAGCGGCATTACATCTACCTGGACAAGTACGGGATCTTCCCCTACCTGACGCTCCCGCATGTTTATCAGCGCGCGACGGAACAATTCAGCTCAGGGCGCATCAATCGGGATGGCGTGCTGCCGTGGCAGATCGGCGAATTCAGTCTGCGTCTGACCAAGGCGATGAAGACCGGGAACTGGGAGGAAGTCAAACTGGATGCCGCCGCACTGGCGCATTACGTGGCGGATGCGCATGACCCGTTGCACACCACGCAGAATTTCGATGGCCAGTTGACCCAGCAGGCGGGGCTGGAGGACCGATTTGAAATTCGCCTCCTCGATCGGTATTCGAAGTTCTTTATCATGCACCCGGAAGACGCCGTGAAGATCAACGACCCGACGGAATTCGCCTTTCAATCCTGCCTGGAGGCCAACACCTGGGTGAATCTGATCGTGTGGTCGGACCTGCGCGCGCGGGAAGGCCTGCGGAATTACACCGACGAATACTTCGATCGATTCTACGGCTTGGTGGGAGCGACCGTGGTGCGGGAGATCAATGTGGCGGCGCACGACGCTGGCTCCTACTGGTACACCGCGTGGCTGAACGCCGGCCGGCCTCAACTCCCCGCGCGATGATCCTTTGACAATGTTCGCATCTTGACAGCCGCAGGTTCATAAATGGCTGTCCGCCAGGCCCAAGCTGGCTCAGGCGATTCCCATGCCCGACCTCGAATTTTCGCTTCAGTCCTTCATCACCCGACTGCCCAAGGTCGAGCTGCACGTGCACTTGGAGGGCGCGGTGCGGCCCGAGACTTTGCGCGAGCTCTCGCAGAACAAGAGCCTACTCAGACAGAAAGTGGGCGAATGGATCAGCGAGCGGCGTACGCAGCATTACCGTTACGGGAGCTTTCGGGAGTTCCTGGTGGCTTTTGGAATCGTGACGCTGCTGCTCGAGAAGCCCCAGGACTACGCACTGGCAACCATGCGACTGATCGAGTGGTTGGCCGAACAGAACGTGCAATACGCGGAAATCATCTTCGCCGCCGGCGTCGTGCTGTGGAAGAGGCAATCCCTGGACGCGGTTTTCGAGGCTGTGGCCGGGGCCGCCGAAGAAGCGGAGCCGCGCACCGGCGTGCGGGTAAGATGGATCTTCGACGCGGTCCGGCACTTCGGGCTGGACCATGTGCGCGAGGTGCTGCGCTGGGCGGGGCATTACCGCTCGCGGGGCGTAGTGGCCTTTGGGATCGGCGGCGACGAGGAGCGCGGGCCAGCGCAACTTTTTTCGGACATCTTTCGAGAAGCGCGCGACCGAGGGCTTCACGGCGTGGCGCATGCCGGCGAGGCTTGCGGGCCGGAAAGCATTCGCAATGCTATAGAACTGCTGGGCGTGGAACGCATCGGCCACGGCCTCTCTGCCATCCGTGATCCCCACGTGATGGCCTTGCTGCGCGAGCGGCAGATTCCCTTGGAAGTCTGCCCTACCAGCAACGTGGCCACGGGCTTGATCGCGCGGTTCGAAGACCACCCGCTGCCGAAGTTCCTGGAGGCAGGATTGATGGTGACGCTCAATTCCGACGATCCCGCGATGTTCGGAACGAGCCTGCAGGAAGAATTCCTGGAAGTCGCCCGCTACTTCGGGTTCAGCCGGGAGACACTCACCGGCCTATGCGTAAACGCCGCGCGCGCTTCGTTCCTGAGCGAGGACCAGAAGCGGAAACTCTGCGAGGAGATTATGCGGGCGGCGACGTAGCGCCGGTGGCCGCAGCGGGGTGCTGGAGAGCTTCGTGCAGGCGCTTGTCGAGTTCTTCGACGAAACTTTCCGGGTCCAGACCTTCCTGGCGATAGACGACCCGGCCCTGGCGGTCGAAAATCACCACCGTGGGGAGCCCGCCCACACCGAGCAGTTGATCCAGCCCCAGCGCGTAAGCCACCGGCACGGTCCAGCCTTCCTCCTTGAGAAAAGCCGGCACGCCGCTGCGATCCTCATCCACATTCACGGCCAGAAAAGTCGCGCCGGATTCCGTGCGAAAGTTTTCCCTTACGCGCTCGAAGAGTTTGCCTTCCAGGCGGCAGGGGCCGCACCAGGTCGCCCAGAAATCCATCACGATGACCTTGCCGCGGTAATCCGCCAGGCGCAGCGGCGTGCCATCCGTCCGCTCCAGTATGAACTCGAAAGGGTCGCGGCGGCCGGCATTCTGAGGGTACTCGTTTGAAAAGCGCGCCGCGAGCTGCTGCATGAGCTGGTCGTAGCGCGATAAGACTAGGTCTCCCAGACCTTTCTCGGAATGGTAGAGCGCCACGTAGGCGCTGCCCAGCTTGCGGCGAATCTCCTGACGATGGGCGGGGTCGGGATCCTTCTCCGGAAAGACGAATGCCGTGACGTAATAATCCACGGCCCGGGCGGAATCGCCTTTCTTCGACGCCACATCTCCCAGGTGTTCGGCGGCGCGGGCGCTGGGATAAGCCTGGTAGCTCTGTTCAAAATCAGCTAGGGCCTTGTCGAGCTCGCCGGAATCTTCATAAAGCATGGCGCGATGCGTATACACGGCAGCGAGGCGCTGAGCCCATTTCTCCTGCCCGCCTTTTTCCGAGGACTTCGGGGCGGGAGTCTGATCGCGTAGCTTCTCACCGACCGCAATCAGGCGCGTGGCGTAATCGATGGCGCGAGCACGGCTGGCCGCATCGTTCTGCCGCTCCAGGGCCTCGATGAGCATGGAAAGCAGACCCGGGTCGGCGGGACTCATCTCCAGCAGCATCTCACCGTATTTCACAGTGACGCCCGGAGCATTGGCTTCCATCGCCTCGCGGCAAATCGTGCGCAGAACGAGTTCGCGCCGGGAAGTTTTGGGGAAGCGCGACAGGAATTTTTCCAGGTTTTTGATGAGGGTTTGAGGATTGCCGTCCGCCGACCGGAAAGCTTCTTGCAGCGCCTTCCCTTCGTCCTCAGAAGGGGTTTTGGCAGGTAGCTTTTCTTCCGCAGGTTTCGGCGCGGTTTGCCCTGCACGGAGAGGAAGCTGTCCGCAGGCCGCGACCAAGCCCAAGCCGAGGGCGAGCCGCAGAGTGATCCTTACCCCCCACACATTTCTTGTTTCCATAACGGTTAGATCTCCGCGAAGGGCCCATTTACTTAATCTAGGGGTAAGTCTGGGATGGGTCAAGGCAATTCCCCGGTGACAGGGAACGGCGCACGGCTGCTATAATGCGGAACTCGCAAGGAGAGGGAATGAAATCATCACACATTCGCGCCATTTTCTTCGACGCGGGCAACACGCTGCTTTATCCGCGCCTCGACGAACGGGCTCGCGACCTCGCCGCGCAGGGCTTCCCGGCGCGCGTGGAGGATTTCCACGCCGCCGAGCGTGTCGCCAAGCAGAAGCTCGACGCTTGGTTGTGGCCGCAGATTCGCAAAGGCGAGGTGCCGCGCACCATCGATCACTATTACTGGGCTGAGTACCTGCAAGCGCTGATGGGCTTGATCGGCGCGCCCGAGCACGAGCACGCGCGCTTGATTCGCGTAGTGGCGGAGGGGTTCCGCAACATTCGCTCCTGGTCCGTGGTGATGCCGGAGACGCCGGGTTACCTCGCGTCCCTGAACGAGCAGGGCTACTTCCTCGGAGTCATTTCGAATTCGATAGGCACGATGGAAGATCAACTGCAGCACGCGGGCCTGCGCGACCACTTCCAGGTGGTTTTCGATTCCGCCATCGTCGGCGTGGAGAAGCCGAATCCGGAGATCTTCCACCTCGCACTGCGCAGCGCGGGAGCGGCGGCGCACGAGACCGTGTTCGTGGGCGACACGTACGCGACCGATGTGGGAGGAGCACAACTCGCCGGCTTGCGCGGCGTGCTCATCGACCAAGTCGGCGCCTACCCGCAGGCCGAGTGCCCGCGCATCACGTCGCTGCCGGAATTGTCGAAGGTCTTGGAAGGGCTCTGAGCCGTACTTCTCTTGGCGGCGAGTAGGGTTCTGCCGCTTAGTGTCAAGCTGACCCGCTACCCCGGCAAGCTGGCGCTTGCTTAGGCAAGGCGTGTGGTGTACACTCGTTCCTGCAGTAAGGGCACAATCCCAGGTTCTCAGCTTATATAGGATTTAATTCCGCGCCGCGGTGCGCTAGGTTCATTCCTGCTTCATTTAACGTCCATGTGGAGGAGGAACTATGCAAATCGATCAAGCCAAGCTCGAAAAGTTTATGGGACAAGCCCTAGGGGAACTTGGCGCAGGCATGAACGCGGCCCTGGTGTTCATCGGCGACAAGCTAGGGTTATACAAGGCGATGGCAGGAGCGGGGCCGATGACATCGGCGGAGCTGGCCGGGAAGACCGGCACCCACGAACGCTACGTGCGTGAGTGGCTGAACGCCCAGGCCGCCGGGGGGTTCGTCACCTACGATGCTGCCAGGGAACGCTATACACTGCCGAACGAGCAGGCCTTTGCGCTGGCAGTTGAGGACAGCCCCGTTTACCTGCCGGGAGCTTATCAAGTCATCGCCGCTGTCATCAAGGATGAGCCGCGCATCACGGAGGCGTTTCGAACCGGAACCGGCGTGGGCTGGCATGAACACTGCGCCGACCTATATCAGGGCACTGAGCGCTTCTTCCGGCCGAACTACGCCGCCAACCTGGTGAGTTCGTGGATCCCGGCGCTAAACGGCGTAGAAGCGAAATTGAAGGCCGGCGCCAAGGTCGCGGACGTGGGTTGCGGGCACGGAGCCTCAACCCTGCTGATGGCGAAGGCCTACCCGAAATCGCAGTTCGTCGGCTTCGATTATCACGCGCCCTCAGTTGAGCATGCCTGGAAGGACGCGGAAAAGGCGGGGGTGCAGGACCGGGTGGGATTCCAGGTGGCGTGGGCTAAGGAGTTCCCGGGCAAGGGGTACGACCTGGTGGCGTTTTTCGATTGCCTGCACGACATGGGCGATCCCGCCGGGGCGGCGGCCCACGTACGCCAGACGCTGGCGCCGAATGGGACGTGGATGATCGTCGAGCCCTTCGCGCACGATCGCGTCGAGCAGAATCTGAATCCCGTGGGGCGCGTGTTCTACGCGGCCTCCACGATGGTCTGCACGCCCGCGTCCCGCGCCCAGGAAGTGGGCTTGGCACTGGGCGCCCAAGCGGGCGAGGCGCGACTGCGCGACGTGGTGACCCAAGGTGGGTTCAAGAGCTTCCGCCGCGCTGCCGAGACGCCTTTCAATCTGGTATTTGAAGCGCGACCGTAAAGCCCGGTGAAAATCAACATTCGCGGGACATCGCCGGCCCTGCTTTTCGAGTCTACGATTTCGCGGGCAAGGAAGAAACTCCTCACCGGCCCCTGTACCTCGGGCATCCTCTCCCCTGGGAGAGCGTAGATGCCCCTGAGATGCTTTGAGCATACCCCGCATGGGCACGGTTCCCGACGAAGGCAGTCGGGACAAGTTCCGCCGTGCCCCGACCTTTCCCCGCCTCGCGGGCGCGCGCGGTCAAGCTGCCGGCGAAGGCGCGGATTGCTTTGAGAGGGCCCGAACTTCCTCGAGGGTCCAGGGTGGAATGGCTCCGGGCCGGCTGGCGACCAGGGCCGCGAGGCGATTGGCGAAGTCCGCAATCTCCGCCGGAGACCAACGCATGCCCAGGCCATGCACGAAGGCGGCAGCGAAAGCGTCGCCCGCTCCTACGGTGTCCTGTGCCCGCACGGCGTAGGCGCTCGCTTCGACGTATTCTTCGCCGACCAGTAGGACGCAGCCTTTCTCGCCGCGGGTGACACACACCGACTCCCAACCGAACTCGCGGGCATAGCCACGGCAAAAATCCTCGAGAGACCGCGAGGCTCGACCCAACATCGGGTCGATGACTCGAGCCTCATCTTCATTCAGTTTGACCACCTGGGCGCGCGCCATCAGCTCACGCACCAGGGGCGTCTCGTAGGAATCCTTACGCAGGTTGACATCATAGAAAAGCTGTGCGCCGCCGGGGGAAGCAATCAGCTTGTAGGTCAGATCTCTCGCTTGCGGGCTCATCTGGAATAAGGTTCCGAAATAGATCCAATCGGGTTTCGGGGATAGGAGCTCAGCCACGTCGCGATCGACAAGCTCCGGGGCGTCATAAGCCGCGGGATGATGAATGGTAAATTGCGGTTGACCTGCCGCATCGAGCTCGACCGTCACGACGCCCGTCGGGTATGTCTTGAGGGCACGGACGTAACGCGTCGAAAGGCCCATTTCCGACATGCGCGCGAGGACCCGCCCGCCCCGTTCGTCCCTGCCCACGGCGCTCACAAAGAATACGGTGTGCCCGAGCCGGGAGGCGTGGGCCGCAAAGTTGAACGGCGCTCCACCCAGGTATTCCCTATTCCCGATCACGTCCCACAAGACTTCACCGATGCTGACGATTCTCACTAGACGGCCTCCGGTGCTTGGGCGGCGCTCTCAGCCTTTCACACGAGGGGCACAGCATACACCTTTTTTTGCTTAACGCCTTCGGCACCGCTCTTTTCTCATGGTTTGCTGCAACGCGAGCGGACCACAACTAATCATTACGCCCCGTCAGGTAGTAAGTATTCCATCGAGCCATTTGGTGCCCGGGTTCCGCCGCAGGAGTCTGCGCGACACTGTGGACAGAAAGTCGCGTCCCCGCAAAGCGCTTCCCGTCCCAGTAGGTAGCGTGCTAGCCTTTCTCAGGTTGTGAAAAGTCGTGCAAGGGGGCATATCTATGGAGACCCGCAAACCGCATCGTAAGAAAGAGGATTACAAGCTGCGCACGCACTTGATTCACGGGAACTTTGACAGCAAAAAGTGGGACTACAACCATCACGTGGTGCCGCCGGTCTCGCACACCACGGCGTACCGGCTGAGTTCGCTCGAACGCGGGGCACGCGGTTTTGTGCAGTTCGCCTCGGCGGACGAGGCCCTGAGCGGCCACATCCCAATTTACATCTACGACCGGCTGGATGAGCCTACGCGCTCGATGCTGGAAGAGAACTTGGCCTACGCGGAAGGCGGGGAGATTTGCGTGACCTTCGCGAGCGGCATGGCGAGCATCAGCGCGGCCCTGGGCACGGCGTTGCGCCAGGGGCAGGAAGTAGTAGCCCACCGGATTCTTTACGGCTGCACCTACAGTCTGATGACCAACTGGCTGCCGCGCTTTGGCGTGCAGGTACGCTTCGTCGATTTCCTGCATCCCGAATCGCTCGCGGCGGAGATCACGCCGGCGACTCGCGTGCTCTACTTTGAAACCCCCATCAATCCCACCATGGAGTTGATTGACATCGCGGCCGTCCGGCGCGTGGCGGACCAAGTGAATGCAAGCCGCGAGGAGAAAGATCGCGTGCTGGTGATCGTGGACAACACCTTCGCCACGCCTTACTGCCAGCGGCCGCTGCGGCTGGGCGCGGATATCGTGGTGGAGAGTCTGACGAAGGGGCTGGGAGGTTTCGGCACCGACATGGGCGGCGCGGTGATCGCTTCCCGGGATTGGTACAACTCGGTGATGCTGTTTCGCAAGGATGTTGGCGGCATCCTTTCCCCGCGCAGCGCCTGGGGCATCCTGGTGTATGGCCTGCCCACGCTCGCCACACGCATGACCAACATGCAGAAGACCGCGCAGCGGGTGGCGGACTTCCTGTGCAAGCATCCCAAGGTGGCGAGTGTGAGCTACCCCGGCGCCGAGAGCTTCTCGCAAAAGGCGCTGGCCAAACGGCAGATGATCAACCCCGATGGCAAGTTCGCGCCGGGCAGCATGGTGTATTTCGTCCTGAAGGGTGAGAATGCAAAGCAGACCCGGGCGGAGAAGCTGGTGGACTACTTGGCCGAGCATGCCTATTCGATCACCCTGGCCGTGAGCCTGGGACAGATCAAGACGCTCATCGAGCACCCGTTTTCGATGACCCACGCAGCGCTGCCTGAAGAGCAGAAGCGCGCCTTCGGGATGCACCCGGAGGGCGTCCGGGTTTCGATCGGTCTGGAGGACTGGCACGACATCATCCGCGACCTGGAACTGGCCCTCGAGAAGGTGTGACGGGATTGGCGCGCGACTGGCGTTTGAAACCGCCGGTCGCACCCAGTGGCGCGTTGGGCGAGTGCGGCGAAATTGTGCCTTTGGAGAGTATCCGGTAGGATGGATTGTCTTACTCACGCAGATTGCTGAACCTTATACCTGCGACCCAAGGAGAACGATGCCATGACAGAAGTCCTCAAGCTCGGCCAGAAAGTGCCCGACTTCGAACTCACGACTTACGAACCGACCCGGCAGGATTTCGGCAAGTTCAGCCTGCAGGAGCAGATCGACAAGAAGCGCTGGACGGTTTTCTTCTTCTATCCCGCCGATTTCACCTTCGTCTGAGCGACCGAATTCGCTGCTCTGGCAGAGCAGCAGGAGCGGTTGGTGAAGATGGGATGCGACGTGGTCACGGTCAGCACAGATACCCAGTTCGTGCACCTGGCGTGGCAGCGCAGCGAGAAGGAACTGGCCCAGGTCCGGTACCCCATGGGAGCCGATCCCACGGGCAAGGTGGCTCGGCTGTTCGGCGTTTATGATGAGGCCACCGGACTGGCTCTGCGCGGCACCTTCATCATCAACCCGCAAGGCGTGCTGATGAATTCGGAGGTGGGCTACTACAACCTTGGGCGGAACATCGACGAGTTGGTGCGCAAGTTCAAAGCCAACCTCTACATGTCGAAGAAGACGAACGAGGTGTGCCCGTCAAAGTGGAAGGACGAGGGCGACAAGACGCTGACACCCTCCGCCGCCATGGTCGGCCGGGTGCACGAGGCTCTGGGGAGCTGAGCGCTTCGGTCGTGATGGGATGATCAGGTCATCGGATCGCCAAAGTGCCACAGCTCGCGTGAGCGTGCGGTCAGAGTCTTCTTCGACCGCGTAGGGGTTCATTCTCTCTTCGCTGTTTTCCGCAAGCCGGAAAAGACGGACACAGCTCATTCGCTTCCTACGGGCGTGGGCCCGCAGTGCGCACCCCCTTGACGGCGGTCATGGACCCGCCCCTTGGCTGGACCCCAGGCGGTTTTACTCGCCGCCCGGCTGAGCCGGGGTGCCCGCTCTCGCCCTTCTGCGATGTCTGCGGGTTTCGACGCATGCGCATTCCGCGGTTCACACTTTTTCCCAAAGGACGGGGGCAGGGATGGCGGAAACACAGCCTGGAGGTTTCGAGCGCGCGCTTTTGGGGCGCACGGGTCGGGAGGTAGGACGGCTTGGAATCAGCGCCAGTTATGGAGCGCCGGGAGAAGCCGTCGAGCGGGCCTTCGAGCGCGGCGTGAACTATATCTATTGGGGCAGCAGCCGGACCGACTCGTTCGGCGCCGCACTCAAGCGCCTGCGACCGCAACGCGACCGGTTCGTGCTGGTCATCCAATCGTACATGCGGGTTGCGCGACTATTGGGTTGGAGCCTGGAGCGCGCCCTGCGGGCTTTGAACTTCGATCATGCTGACATCCTGCTGCTCGGGATGTGGAACAAGCCGGTGGCGCCAAGAATCCTCGACGCGGCGCAGCGGCTCAAGGAGCGGGGCTTGGTGCGATTTCTGGCGGTTTCGACACACAAGCGCGCGCTGGTGCCCCAGCTTGCCGCCCGGCGCGACTTCGATGTCGTCCATTTCCGCTACAACGCTGCGCATCCGGGTGCCGAAAAGGACATCTTTCCGCACCTGCCGGGCGCGAACCGGCCTGCCTGGGCAGGCAGGCCTGGATTGGTGTCGTTTACCGCCACCAGTTGGGGGCAACTGCTCGGCAAAGCATCGCTCCAGGGATTCTTCAACGGCGGGCATCGGCTTCCCAAGAACGAGCGCGTGCCGACAGCCACTGACTGCTACCGTTACGTCCTGACCCGGCCGGAGGTGGATGTGTGTCCGACCGGCCCGGCGGATGCGGCGCAAATGGATCAGGCGCTCGAAGCCCTGCGGCTCGGTCCGATGACCGAAGACGAACTGGCCTGGATGCGGCGTGTGGGCCGGGCGGTGGCAGGAAAATAAGCCCAAGAGCATGACTGCGTTCTGCGCCGATCGCAACGGCGTGACCTCTCCCTACGTCTTCGCCGGGCTCGCGGGGATGAGCGCATTGGCCCCGATCACGCGCCGCCGGGGCATGGGGTCACGTGTTCCCCGCGCCAAGCAAGTGGCCGCGGTGGTTGGCTTGACCGGCGCGGCCGGCTTATTGCTCTCCTCAGCCCCTCTGTACGTGACCTATCGCCCTTACTGGGTGATTTTCCAGCTCGCCATCCTCACGGGTGACGGGAGCGAGGCCGGCGAGCTCGCCTCCTTTCTCGCACAGACTCAATTGCTGTTCGGGTTTCACCTGATTTTCCAGAGGGAGTATCTTCCGTTCTATTTATGGACGGGGGTGACCTTGCTCGGTGTGATCGGGCTGCTGCTGTTGGTCATGCAACACTTCCGCCGCCGCCCGCGAGGGACTGCCGCGATGGCGTCCTCACCGCCGTAGCGGGGCGATCAGGCGCAACCCTCCAACTTCCAGAAAGCCACCCAGAGCGTCTACCGGTCGGGGAAGCTGCCATCGGGCTTTACCGTGGACGTGCTGCCGTCAGCAACCGCGGCTTCGGAAAAGTGAGTCAAGTGGGAGTCTCTCACCAGCGCCGCGCGGGCACAGAGCCGCTTTACCCAAGACATGGACGGCGGCCGTCCCGTCCTCCCCTAAAACGGCACAGGTGAAACGGCGTTACAGAAGCGTGGCTGGAGAGTACCGCCTTTCGGAAGCCCTACTCATCAGGCTACGCGCTCGGCGGGGGGTGTCTCAAGACTCGGCTCTTCCCATGCATCTTTGAAGCCTTTCGAAGTACTTGACACGGCGGGCGATTATATGCATAATAGCGCATGTGAGCTATTATGGATGCGCAGGTTGAGCTTTTTCAGGCCCTCGGCGACCCAACGCGTTTGCGGTTGGTGAACCTGTTGACGCAGACCGGCGAGATTTGTGTTTGCGAGCTGGTAGACGCGCTGGAGCTTCCGCAGTACAACGTCTCGCGGCACTTACAGATCCTGCTCAAAGCGGGCTGGCTGGAAGATCGCAAGGTGGGGAAGTGGGTTTACTACCGCGTGGCGCGGGATCTGAAGCCCTATCACCGTTCCTTGCTGCGGGCTATCGATCAACTGCGCGAGGAGCGCGAGGACTTTCGCCGGGACGAGCAGCGCGCCAGCCGCCGCTTGAAGTTGCGCCGCGGCGGCTTGTGCTGCGTAGGGCTGGTTCCCAGTAGCGAAATTGGGCACGCCGCCCAGCGGCCGGATGCCGCAGGGTGACGCCGGGTGAGCGACGCCTGGCCTCATACCGGCGGTGCGCGGCGGAAATCATTCTGAAAGGAAAAGAGACAATGTCACAAGAACCACAGGGAACGGATTCCGAGACCATCAAGAAAGCTGTAGAGAGGCATTACGCGGCCATCGCGCGGGGGGAAATGAAGAGTTGTTGCAACACGGCGAAGGCGGCGCCGGAGAACCTTTACAACATCTCCACCCAGACGCCAGGCTATAACCCCCGGGAACGGGCGGCGCTGCCCGAGGGCGCGGACCTGGGACTGGGCTGCGGCGACCCGACGGCGGACGCGGACTTGGCGCCCGGCCAGACGGTGCTCGACCTCGGAAGCGGCGCGGGCGTGGACTGCTTCCTGGCGGCGCGTCGCGTCGGTCCGACGGGCCAGGTCATCGGTGTGGACATGACCGACGCCATGCTCGCAAAGGCGCGCGCCAATGCCGAGCGCGGCGGCTTTACGAACGTGAAGTTCCGCAAGGGCGAAATCGAAAACCTCCCCGTGGAATCGGGCACGGTGGACCGCATCATCTCGAACTGCGTCATCAATCTGGCGCCGGACAAGGCTCGGGTCTTTGCGGAAGCCTTTCGCGTGCTGAAGCCGGGAGGCCAGATCTCGGTTTCCGACATTGTTTCCTTCGGCGACGTGCCAGCCTCGATCCGCACGGACCTCGAACAGTGGTCGGGCTGCGTGGCCGGAGCTCTCGACCGGGAAGAATATCTCCGGGTGATACGCCGCGCGGGTTTCAGTTCGGTTAGCGTCCTCAAGGATGTGGCTTACGACTACCTGCGCGGACGGGACTACGGGTTCGCCAGCGTTACCGTGCGCGCCGTGAAATGAGGGGAATCCAAGCCTGACGGCTTGGCCTCCGGGAAAGTACGCCCGTGACCAGGGGGCATGCTCGTTGGAAGTTGAAGTATTCGATTCAGCTACGGGTGGATTGGCATAAGACCAATACCCTACCCAGTGAAGGGCGCTAATCATTTCGCCTTGGAGTCGTCCATGCCGGGAGAAATTTTGAAAGTAACCGTCGACAAGTTCACCTTTCTGGTTCCGGCGGGTTTGTTTTTTAGCGAAGCGGGCGTTTGGGTGAAGCTCGAAGGCGGCCGTGCACGACTGGGCCTGTCTGACTTTGCACAACAGAACAGCGGGGACGCCGTTTCTGCAAACATCAAACCCGTTGGGACAACCCTCGAATCGGGTGACGAGTTCGCCGAAATCGAAACAGTGAAAGTCAATGTCAGCTTACCCGCACCCGTAAACGGGACTCTGGTTGAAGCCAATCCGTCCCTCGAAGACGCTGCGGAGCTGATCAATCAAGATCCCTACGGCAAGGGGTGGCTGGCGGTGGTGGACCTTGCTGATTGGGAGCGCGACCGTGCCCGCTTGCTGGATGCGGAAACCTATGCGGCACTAGTCAAAGGTCAGGCAGAAGCGGAGCTAAAAGCATGAAAGAGAAAGTCCTGATTGTGCCGTGCAGCGGGATTGGAAAGAGTCTCGGTTCGGTGGCGAGAGAAGGCGCCTATATCGTAACCGAGGAGCTGTGTCCAGAGCGGACGCAACTAATGCCTCTTGCCTTACTGGTGTTGGGGGACAAGGAACCGCAGACCGAGCTTTCCAGCGCCGGGGCCATAGCGATTGACGGCTGCGTGCGCGCGTGTGCCGCCAAAGTTGTTGAGGGGGCGGGAGGCACAGTCGCGCACGGTTTGCAGGTTCTGGACGTGTGCCGCCGCCATCCCGATTTAAAGCCCTCCGGCATCTCCGAACTCGACGAAAGTGGTCATAAACTGGCCCACGCGCTGGCCGAGGAGGTCAAGGAACTGGTGGACAACATGAGGGGCGAGGTGACCCATGCCTGAACTGCCCAAGAAAAAGGTGGGCCTCATCGCCTGCTCGGGGGAAGAGATCCCAGAGGGCACCATCACCCGGTTGGCGGTGCGCCAAGTGCTGGAGTCCCTGCGACCGCAACAGACCGTAACGATCTGTCTGCCGCTATTCCTGGCGGGCGGGGAAGGTGACCGCGCCTTCGCACGTTTCCACCCGACGATCACCGTGGATGGTTGCGAAAAGCGCTGCGCGGCGCGCGGCACGGAGATGTATAGCGACAAACCGGCGGTAAGTATCGTTGTCAGCGATTCAGCCTGCCCAAACTCTGCCGCACTGGGCAGCGCGCGTCGATTGAGCGGGGCAGGAATGCAAGCGGTAAGCGATGTTGCTGATCAGATTGCACGGCACGTGGACCACCTGCTGGACCTCAAGTGGGATCGCCGAAGCGGCGGGCCGGTCGACGGTTCCACGCCTCAAGAAGAATCCAAACCTCGACAGGCCGCCTGCTCATGTGGCTCTGGAATTCCCTCACAGGTTCTGCGCGTCGCGGGGCGGGAGGTCACGCTCATTGCGCTCCCCCTCATTTTTGCCCAGTTTCGCGAGGCGGGAAAGCTTCCAAGCGACTCTACGAAAGGCCAACTGATCGAGGCGGTCAGAATCTACAATCTGATCCCGGATGAAGAAGAGTCCGCTTACGCGCGGGCGGTTACGGAGGAATACGCCGCCTTCTGTCGTGGGGGAAATTGATGTCGCGAACTGCCACGTATCACACCAGGGTTAGCTGGAAAGGGGAACACTGGGGGCATATCCAGATGGGCAATGGGCCGGAGATGGATTTTTCAGCCCCGCCCGACGTGCAGGGGCACCCCGGTGTGTTAACCCCCGAAGATGCCTTCGTCGCCGCCGTCAACACCTGCGTCATGATGATGTTCATCTGGGCTGTCGAGCGGTTCAAGCTGGACCTGGTCTCGTACGATTGCGACGCTGAGGGCACGAAACTCATCGAGCTGGATCGCACGGAATTCTTCACCTCGGTTCTGCTTCGTCCCAGAATTGTCATTCGCGCGAAGGACGAGGAGAGACCCGCTGTCGAGAAGCGCGCGCGGCGGGCGCTCGAATCGGCGCAGAAGTACAGCCTCGTTGCTAATTCCGTCAAATCCGAGATCCGGGTTGATCCGGTAGTCAAGATAATCTCATGAAGAAAGTAGCTATGCTCGCATGCCTCAACATGGAGGTTTGAATGTTATCGATTAAAGTGCTTGGCCCTGGTTGCACGAACTGCGTCAAGGTGGCGCAGCTTGCTCAGCAGGCAGCAACCACCCTGGGAATGGAAGCTAGAATCGAAAAAGTAACCGAATTCTCGGAGATCAAAAAATATCAGATTTTGGCGACACCCGGGCTAGTCATCAACGAAAGGGTGGTTTGTGCCGGACGCATCCCCACCACGGCTGAGGTGACCACCTGGCTCACGAATGCCTTGATGTGAACAAAGCGCTTTCTCCGGAACACGGTTACAGTGCAACGATGAGTCTGGGGCTGCACCAGCCGTGGGAACCGGGCGTCACTAGCGCCGCGGTAGCTCTGAATCCCGCATGGTGAGCTCCAAGATGTGACCGGCGAGTTGGAGTAGATTTCGATGCGACAAACAGCGATTGAAGGCACGGAAAAGAGGCTCAACTTCTTTGAACAGTATTTGAGCGCCTGGGTGGCGGTGTGCATGATCGCCGGAGTACTGCTCGGGAAGCTGGTCTCCGGTCTGACCGATACTCTGAGACGTCTCGAATTTGGCAAAGGCAGCCACATTAATGCCCCTATCGCGATCCTCATCTGGCTGATGATCATCCCCATGATGATGAAAGTGGACTTCACCTCCATCCGAAATGTTGGGAGACGACCGCGCGGGCTCCTGGTGACACTCGTGGTGAATTGGCTCATCAAGCCCTTTTCGATGGCGTTCCTCGCATGGTTATTCTTCCGCCTTGTCTTCGCGCACTGGATCAGCGTGGGCGAAGCCGACCAGTACATCGCCGGGACGATCATCCTGGCCGCGGCGCCCTGCACGGCCATGGTTTTCGTTTGGAGTTATCTGACCGACGGCGACCCCGCCTATACACTGGTGCAGGTGTCGGTGAACGACCTCATTATGCTTGTCCTCTTTGCGCCTATTGTCCGGTTTCTGGTAAGCGGAGCTTCTTCGCTTACCGTCCCGTTCAGGGTGCTACTCTATTCGGTAGGTGCTTTCATCGTCATTCCTCTCGTCATTGGCGCCTCGCTGCGGGCTTGGTTCATCCACCGGCACGGGAAAGAGTGGTTCGAAAAGAGCCTGCTTCCGAAATTCGCACCAATAACAACCCTTGCGCTGCTGGCCACGCTCGTTTTCATCTTCGCCTTCCAGTCAGAGAACATCACGGGCAAGTACATCCACGTGCTGCTGATCGCCGTGCCTATTCTGGTGCAGGTGTACCTCAATGCCGCGCTGGCATATGGACTGATGCATTTCCTCAAGGTCCCGTATTCCGTGGCGGCTCCCGGAGCTCTCATTGGTGCGAGCAATTTCTTCGAACTGGCCGTGGCCACGGCGATTGCGCTTTTTGGCCCAGGGTCGGGAGCGGCGCTGGCGACAGTGGTGGGCGTGCTGGTGGAAGTGCCCGTCATGCTCTCCATCTGCGCGGCCTGCAACCGAACTCGGGACTGGTTTCCGATAACCAGTACTAGCTGAATCCTTCGGGTTTTTGGCGTTTCCTTTATGCGCCGAGCCAATGCCAACTATCCGATAAAACGCTGAGAGGGCCTTTCCCCTGTGCGAGTTCTTGTCTTGTGTACTGGTAACTCGGCTCGGAGCCAAATGGCGGAGGGGCTTCTCCGGTCGCTCTCGAAGGGGGCCGTCGAAGTTCGCAGTGCGGGCACCAGCCCGTCCCGCGTTAATCCTCTGGCGATTGAAGCGATGAAGGAAGTCGGGATCGACATCTCTGGGCATCGGTCCAAGAGAGAATGACCATGATCAAACCCAAGGTGCTATTCCTCTGCACAGCAAACTCCTGCCGAAGCCAAATGGCGGAGGGTTTCCTCCGGCACCATGCGGGGGAACGCTTTGAGGTGTACAGCGCAGGAGCCAAGCCTGGCAAACTGAACCCCTCTGCCGTGGAAGTCATGAAGGAAGTGGGGATTGATATCTCCGGCCACCGCTCCAAAGACGTCGCCGAATTCCTCGACCAGTCCTTCCATTACGTGGTCAGGGTTTGCGACAAAGTCCGGGACTTGTGCCCGGTTTTCCCGGGAGCCCTGTGGTACCTGGACTGGAGTCTGGAGGACCCGGCAGCAGCGGAAGGCTCGCCAGCTCAACGGATGAACGTCTTTCGCCGCGTCCGGGACAAAATTGACGAGCAGGTTCTGGACTTCGTGGCCAAGAATTCATGAACGGAAGCTCCTCCTCCGTTCGCCTTGCGGCGCCGTAAGGGAGCCTGTAGCCTTGCAGGGAGGGGAGAAGATGAAGGGGCGACGTCTCCCGGGCCTGCCCGTTAGAGACGCGTCACCCTCCGCAGGAGTGGGGCAGGAATGCGGCCCAGGGAGGACCTCAGTTGCCTGCGCTGCGAAAGTGGCTCACGGCGCTGGTCTGCACAGCGCTGTGAGAGATCTCCAGTGCTCTCGTCAACTGGTAGTTGAGCTGAGTTCCCGCCGGGATGGTTAGATCCTTGCCGCGGCGGCGCAAGCGATCAATGGTGGTCGCCGTGACGCCGAAGGTGGCGCCAATGAAGGGATGATAGAAGAGCAATCCCAACAGGGTGCCTCCGGCGGTTCCCCCGCCAATCTCTTCCATATCGGGGACGCGGGAACTTGGGCCCTTAACGAGCCCTTCGCTGCCCACCACCTTGGCGTTTTCCGCTCCGTAGGCCGTCATCAGCACCGCGCTGAGCGGGAAGTTACGGCCATCGGGAAACCTGAGCTGCTCCACCGTCAGCCGCATCTGGCCAACGCCCTTGATGCGACCGGGCTTGTCCATTCGCGCAACGCGCCCCGCGAGCGTCGAGCCCACGGGAATCGCCTCGCGGCCGTTGACCATAACGGGCTCCGAGACGGTGGCGGCGAAAGCGTCGCCCTGATAGTTCAGCTTGGTGGTCAGAGTCTGGGTGATGCGACAATGCAGGATGGTCCCGGCGGGGATGAAGAACGGTTGTCCTTTCCCCGGCGTTTCTCCATATGCTAGTGAGATACCTGCTGCGGCGAGGAAAACGGCCAGCAAAGCGCGCTTGACCATGTTGCACCTCCTCTGGGTCAATCCATGGCCGGACCCTGGCGCTTTGTCCAGCTTGATTCGAGCTGCGAGTGCGGGCCTGAAAGGTGATAAGGAGACCCGCTCACGGTGACCGGGCCTCCCCTCGGAATCAGTCAGTGCGTTCCCTCCGAACGCGCCGCCACCTCGGTGACACCCTTCGGGGTGCTGAGGTAACCCTTCACCTGGTTGGATTCTACCTTATTCACAACTATTTCGTAAGGTCTTTTTGAGCCGCTCACATAGAAAAAGACCGGCTCGTTCCGGATGCAGTCCTTCTTCTCCACTTCTACATCGTCGACCGTCATGGCCATGTTATAGCGATAGCGCTTGACGGTGGTTTTTCTCAGGGCCAGTCCCACACCCGCGACGCGGGTAGGATGATTCTTGTCGAGCGTGAATTCAAAGTACTCGCGCTCACCCAGTTTGCGCAGGTATTCGATATCGTCGTGGTTCCGTGCGATGAGCGTGCCCAGCTCGCTGCGGGCCATACCCAGGTCCGTCGCCAAGCTGCTCACGGCTTTCTTGGTCGTGTCGAGGTCGGTCTTGTTGGTGGAAACGTCTTGCGTGAGCGCGCCGAGTTGTTTCTGATCGGCCTTCTGGGCCAGTTCCTGTTTGATCTCCTCGGCTTGCTTGCGCTGCTGATCCTGGAGCTCCGTCACCATCGCATGGGCTTGGTGCAGTTCACCGCCCTGCGAGCCCACGCGCTTGGCCGCCTTGTCGAGCTCCGTCTTGACCGCTTCCAGTTGCTGTGCGGTCTGCTGCTCCATAGCCGTCAGACGACCCGAGACCTGATCCTGGACTTGCGCCGTCAGGTCCTTTCGCAACTGGTTCTGCTGGGTCACCAGCTCGTCGCGTAGAGAGCTTACCCTGCTGATCGTGTATATTTCCCCAACGGCCAGGGCCGCGAGGACGAGGAAAATCAGAATGAACTTGATGCCGCGGCCCGCATCTCCGGCGGGCTGGGTCGGCACACCTTGCTGTTCTGGAACATCGTCGATCGCCATGTTAGTCACTCCTTTTCTCTTCTTCCGAACTTGCCTCGGGAAGCGTCGCGCACTACACGCGACCCACTTCCCCAAGGATAGACAGCGCACGCCGGGGGCCAACCGTGCCGCAGTCGAACACCTTGTTTTTCATCCAGTTACAGCTTCAGAAAGGGCGCCTCGCAGCCACCAGCTCCGCAATTCTTACCACCCAGAGGTAATAAATACGGTCGGACTCTTCGTCTGAGCCAGGGGCATAAACCCTGAGTCGGGATTTCCATTTTGGGTCTCCGAGTGGCTGACGATACACCCAGGGCTTCCATATCTTAATGCCCCAGGCTGACGATTAAACCATCCTCGGCGGCGGCGTGTCTGTTCAAAAGTGCTCACTGGGGCGGGAAATCACTTCGGAACCCGGATCTGCCGCTCGTGCAGCCGATACTTCAGACACCACTCCATCTCTTGCGTCCTTTCGGACGGATCGGTTTGACACCCAAGCTTCGGCTACCCCATTGGCAACTGCAGCGCCGCAATACGCCGTAACCTGCTCCCAAAGAGCCGCCGCGTGAGATGGCTCTCGTCCAGCAGCAGCGGGTGATAGCAGGTGGACTCGAAGTGCCCGTTGTAAGCACTCTGCTCCTGCTCTCCGTACACCCGAATCTCGGTGCTGTCCATGTCCAGAACCACTCTCTGCGGGAAATTGATCGCTTCCGCCTTGGCGACCAGTTCTCGGTTGATCGCGGCCAGCCCGGCGAAATTCTCTTCTTTGGGTAAGCAAGTCGGTCTCGAATGATTGCAGCCGTGAGGTCAGCGCTGCCCCACGCTCCCAGATCTTCTCGGAACCGATCAGCCGGAACGTCGGATCTTGCGAGAGCCGCTCGGCATCGTTCACATCCTCATAGCCCGCGATCCGACTGTAGACGGACTGGCGCAACAGGTCGGCCAGCGGGAGCTGCGTGTTCTTCCATCGCCGTGAGTCGGTCCCGCCGTGGCGGGCTGGGCGATGAGATCCCCGAAGCTCAAACGTTCGTCCAACTGGCGCGCCAGAACGACGCCTCCATCGGAGGTGACGCGTGATCCCTGGAAATCCACCTTCAGAGAAGCGTTGAGGCAACGTTGGAATGGCTGGTTTTGTCTGTCACCCGCTGGGCGTGAACCTCCGGAGCGTCTTCAGCACGTTGAAACCCACATAAATAGAGGCGCCGGAGATCAGCAGAGATTCAGTCGCCAAGACTCAAATCGGAAATCCGGGATTAATGGCAATTTCCAAGACGGCAGGGATCATGCGCAGGGCTCGCGAGATTCCTCCTGGCATGACCGAGTCACCGGCGGGTTGGAAAATCTCATATTTCCTCGGGATGAGCACCTCCTGCTCCCAAGCGCGGCCCCCGCCCACTCAAATGGTGCAGACAACGTCGGTTGCTCCTTCCAGGGCATCCCGGTGATCTGTGCTGGCGGATACCTTCAAGGGTTTTTCGGCGGACAGTGCGTATGGACGCACCGCCTTCTCAGCGCAGATTTGGAGAACAGGAGCAAGCTGCGCGCACCCCTCATTCCGGCGTAAACATCCACGCGGACGATCCGTTGGCGGCGACGATGAGCCTTTGCACCGGGTCAAGGTCCGCCCAGTTAAGCCGTCGCAGTTCTACCGGGCGGAGCGGCGTGTGTGCGCGTTCCGATGGCGGTTGACGGCTCTGATCAGGGAGCAGGCTGCTTCCTCTGGGATTTACTACTCACCCTTTTCAGAGGGGTAACCCTTATTCACCCAGTCCGTGCCCAGATTGTTGGGAATGTAGAGGACCTTCAGCTTTGTGAAACCCTAATTACGGAGTGCTTCGTATGCCGGCTTTACGTTCGGGCAGTGGTTCCAGGGGCAGCATCCACAATAGATAACGATGAACCTGTTTCGGTAGAGTCCCTCCACACGCTTCTGCAGTTGTTGCACCACTGCTTCATTGGATGCCGGACCGAAGAACTCAGAACGCGGAATGTGGGCCTGGGTGACCTGCCCCCCGAAAACTGTACCAGTGTAAAAGAGAGTTCTCCCAGGGTATAAAAGCCCGAAGGAGGACAGGAGATGAGGCAGAGCCGTTTCACGGAGGAGCAGATTATTGGAGTTTTGAAGCAGGCCGAAGCCGGGATGAAGACGGCGGAGATTTGCC
>Ga0208192_1000166_pt1 | contig 71075 bp, 46 predicted proteins | sample June2015DPH_13_1_2_FD_184711 | JGI IMG/M metagenome (GOLD analysis project Ga0208192, IMG submission 184711) | Peatland microbial communities from SPRUCE experiment site at the Marcell Experimental Forest, Minnesota, USA - June2015DPH_13_150... | ecosystem: Environmental > Terrestrial > Soil >... | reverse complement strand
TCCCGCCCGAATGCCCGCGAGTTTTCTATCGTCAACGCTACCCTTTTTAAGTTCTTCACGCCCGTATTATATGCCTAAAATGGCGGATGTTAAGCAAAATTTCGAGGTTTCTTGAATCGCGCGATATGATGCCTTGGGGCCCCCATTTTCTCAGGGGTTCCAATTCAGCTGGTTCGCTATCCCGCGCAACATAAAACAAATCCTGCCTGTAAAACACCCACGGCCCGTGCAGCCGGGAATCCCGCGGACCAACTCCCGCCCGAATGCCCGCGAGTTTTCTATCGTCAACGCTACCCTTTTTAAGTTCTTCACGCCCGTATTATATGCCTAAAATGGCGGATGTTAAGCAAAAAATGGCGTTCTTTTTTTCCCCCGCATAGCGTACAATACAATGTGTGTTGTATGTGTAAGCAATACGGATTAACACAGACTTAATATTTTAGAGGTTTGTTAGCTTTTTAATATAACAACCATTGTTTTCTGTGCTTTAAACTACGCTCGTTAAGGGGAAGGAGCCGCTTTATGCAGAATAACCGTAAAGCAGGTTTTACGCTGGTAGAGTTACTTGTAGTAATCGCTATTATAGCACTGCTTATGGGGGTGTTGCTGCCGGCGTTGAATGTGGCGAGACAGCGAGCCCAAACGATTGTTTGCGCATCCAATCTGAAAAATTATGGTAGTGCCCTGTATATGTATGCCGACACTAACAATGACAAAGCCCCTTTCAGTTTTTCATGGCTTTACTCAATGAAGACCATCTCCCACACCACCGGCACGGGTGGCTGTCCGGAGGAATGCAGGTGGCACTATGACCTCGACCCGCCGGATGGGACCCTTTGGCCTTATCTGAGGAACATAAAAGCTCATATATGCCCAACCTTTAAAATATACGCGAAAAAAGCAATATGTCCAAATTCGGACAATCATCCAAGAAGCTGGAGCGGTACTACTACTAATTGGTATCATCCCACTTATTGTTATTCGATGAACCGCTGGCTCGGCCTTTACTGTCCCCCGTTATACTACGCTGATGAGGCGGAGCAGGCGGTTTTGCTTGCTCCAGAACCCTCACTTAAACTATCTCAGGTCAGAAGAGCGACTCAGTGCTGTGCTTTTTCTGAAGAAAACCTCTGGACTATTGACCACAGAGCCGGCGATGGAGATAAGTTTTACAGTATGACTGCCATAGGTAAAAACGACCTCTGGTTATACGCAAATGAAGATTGGAAGGAGGGAGCCCAAGGCAACCTTGCGACCTATCACAATGTCAGTTTAAGCAAGAAAAACGAAGGATCGGCAAACGTCGTTTTTGTTGACGGGCATGTCTCATTGACGAAGGGTCTGGCTGGATATGACGCATATTGGGAGTATGGAAGACCTTATAATGGACACGAAAATATGAACGGCGGTCAATTCTGGTAATAGCGGCTATGATGCCTGTTTTGAGTGTTACAGGCGTATAAGAGATGCGAATAGAGTGAGTGTTGTGTGTTTTAAGCGAATTTTTATGTGTTGACTTTTTTTGTTGGAGGACGGAGCAATGATGAAGAGATTAGTGGTTATCGTGGTCGTGGCGTTGATGGCTGCGCCGTCATTCGGGCAGTTGGCAGGGTACTGGAATTTCGATGAGGGCAGCGGCACAACTGTGGCCGACTCATCGGGCAAAAGCAATCCCGGCGTCCTGCAAACGAACGGCAGCGATTTACCTGTGTGGATAACCGGTCATGATGGGACCGGAAAAGCTTTGCGATTTAACGCCACCACTACCAGCAGCGCAAATTCCAACTATGTATTTGTGGATATTAATACCAATGACGCAGTTGCCCATCTTGGCGGGGCGTTTACTATTTCCATGTGGGTCAGAAGTGACCAGATTGAGGACTGGGTTTTACGGGTACCAACCTATAATTGGCGGTGGCTCATTTATACTAATGCCTATGATTTTGAACTTGCACAGGACCCAAATGCCACCAACATAGCTATTCATTCTGACTATTTCTCTTCCGATACGAACACCGCCTGGTATCAGATACCATTTCCGGGTGGCTGGGAAGATTGGGGACAGAACTATACCGGGCTCTGGTATCATCTGGCTGTAACGTATGACGGCAATTACCTTAAAAAATATGTCAACGGTTATCTTGTTTACGCTGTGGGGGCTCCGACAAGTCCACTCCCCACCGCGACATCAAAACTGTACATCGCTGCCATGGGCTTGCCTAACGAACCTAACGGAAGCGGATATTTTTCAGGAGACCTTGATGATGTTGCTATCTGGGCCGGCTCCTACCTGCCCGCTTCGGAGATTGTAAAACTGGCCAACGGCGATGCAACTCCTCTTACCGTTGCGGACCATGCTCCTGAGCCGCCGCTGCCGCCCGTGAATTACACGTTAGAAAGTGACATGTCTTGGAACCAGGGCGGCTGGAGGGCTTTTTACTCTCCTGCCTTCCAGTGGGATATCTCCCTGTCGTCTAATACTGCCAAGACCGTATGGATGGCTTCGGCATGGTGGTGGAGTGGCTCGGTATGTACGCCAGGCGGCCGAACGTCCGTGTGGGATTGGAGCAAATGGTATCCCGAGATTCTCGACGATAATACCATCTACGTGCCTGATACGTATCCCGATATGAATGTGGCAACGCATGGCATGGAGTGGGTAAGTTCTTCCTGGAGTGGACGTGCCCCGACTATTGCTGTATTTGCAGCATATATAACACCGGGCATTGCGATATGTCAGAATAATTGGGGGTTCCAGCCCTACGACCCTTCCCCAACAAGAGCTATTGGGTGGGAAGACAAGCCATATTGGAAGGCCTATGCGCGGGTAGCCGGTGTTCACGCCCAGGGCTGTTCATTCCGCATAAGAGTTTATACCTATCCCACGCCTAACGCTACCAGCACCAGCAACAGTGGTGTCTTCGTTCCGTTGACAGACCCGAATGTGCTGACACTTATTGACGACTTGGAGTTGCCCCTCAGTGGTGTCGATTACCAGTGGCAGGAATTCAAGTTCTTACTTCCTAAAGCGCCTACCATAGGCGGCTCTACCGGCGGCAATTGGTATAAAACGCATCACTGGTTTGAAGCTTCCATTGTCGGCGGCGATGCCAATACGGTTCTTTACATCGATGAGTTTAGCCCGATTTCCGACCAGTATGCTACCTATATCTACGACCTTAATAATAAGATAATAGGTACGACAGGTTACCTTGACGGTGATTTAAACAAGGACTCCTTTGTTGACTATAAAGACCTTGAGTTGTTAGCAGATGAATGGGTCGAGAGCAACAATCTTGACCCGAGAAGCGGCGGATTGCTTACTAATGGCGACTTCTCGGCTGATGCCGCTGCGGTTGGTACGGCAGATGACGCCAACAAAGTAATGACCCCGACCGGCTGGTCGTTTAGCGGAACAGGTAATTATGGCTTGTGGCGTACCGCCAAGCGAGGCGGACTCAATTATGCCAACTGGACTGAAGCGGGTACAATTGTTCCTATCGGCGGCGATATATCAGCTTTCATGACGGATATGTCCTCCGGTGACCCGAACGGAGTATTGTCTCAGACGGCTTCGGCTACCGCGGTTTCAGGCCAGACCTATTACGCGATGGGCTATGTTATGACCTGGTATCCAGGTGACAATGGTCCCTGGTATGGCTGGAAAGATACCGCCACAATGACGATTTCGATTGATAATGTTGTCAAGGCGACTTTCACGCGCAGGTTGTCTATGAATAAATGGCGTGCGTTGTACGGCACATATACCGCTGTAAGCGCAGACGCGGGCAAGCCGATAAAGATTAGTTTCTCTTATGACAACACTTATGTAGATTATTATTCTCAGGCAGGTAATATGTATGTCGGTTATGCTTACCTCGGCACAACTGTTCCAAATGAATGGCCTGAAAAGCGTCAGAACCTGCTGACTAACGGCGGATTTGAAGACCTGTCGGTTATTCAATCGGCGATACCGTCTCTGTACACAAGTTTGACCACTTCGGATAACGCCGGTGCGTGGTTTGTCACCGGTACACCTGCTGCTATTCCGGGTTGGGTATATGAAGTTCCATCACCATATGACATGAACAATAAGGGTGGTATCTGGGCAAGCGCCTTTTATGGCCCCCCGATTCCGACGCCGGGTCTGAACGATGTCGCAGTTTATGTCAACAATGACTTTGTTTTGGGTCAGGTTGTCGGGGCATTGAATTCAGGCACGACATATTATCTTGACGCGGCCTGCGGCCTGAGCAGCGGTACTTATCTTTTGGATGTGACTGACGGCAACGGTGCGAACTGGCCAAATCCTGCTCCTAAAATCCGTGTTGAGCTTTGGAGAATACCTGCCGGCGTAACAAACGGCACGGATATCTACAACGCGATTTCCGGCGGCAATCTAAGCTATGTAAAAGTTGCTGAGGCCAATGTCCCGGCAACAGGCGATATTTTAGGCAGCTATTCCGGTCGCGGTACGCCCAGTTCGAACTGGCAGATTATCGGCACTTCCTATACGGCGACATCTTCGGATACCAGTATGTATGTAAGAATTCGCGGCACCGGCGGCGCGTCTTATAGGCCGGAATATGCTTTCAGTGATGTTTATCTGTCCACTCAAAAGAGACAGATTCCGGGCGGTTCGCAGTCGGCTAATATCTCTTCCGGTGTTCAGTATGATGTATTAGGCCCGTATAATACCTATCACGCCGCTCTGATGGACTTGTACGCGGCTGATGCCGATGGAAGCGGTATTGTTAACTTCAACGATTTTGCGATTATGGCTGATGACTGGCTTAAGCTGGCATTCACGGACATTACTGGCTATATTCCGCCACAATAATTGTTTCCGGACAACTGCGGCGGCAGTTAATCCGCCGCAGTTGCCCGTAAGTTCGTTGATAGAGTATGGAGGAGTGGGTTTGAAGAATGTGTTATATATTATCGTTGTCGTACTTACGGCAAACTTTGCTTCGGCAAGTTATCCATCTCCTGTAGGTCTGTGGCAGTTCGACGACCCAAATCATTTAACCAGGGCCGCCTTGGGACAGGATTTGGTCGAAGTAGGAACGCATAGCGCCGTGGCAGGCATTAATGCCGGTGACGGCGCGGTAGCAGACCCGCTGGGTAGTTATTATATCTGCAATCACGGCATATTGCCAAATGGCGACGGCGATTTCAAGTATGTCAACAACTGGACGGTAATGATGGATGTCAAAGTACCGGCTTCCAGCATTGGTCAGTGGGTAGCATTATATCAAACTGACCCGACAAACAGCAACGACGCCGACTGCTTTATCGCTCCTGACGGAACGATAGGGGTCGGCGACACAGGATACACCAGGAACAAAATCAACGGCGACACCTGGTATCGAATTGTAATAAGTGTCGACAATATGAACTTTTACAGGATTTATGTAAACGGCCACCCGTGGAAAAACGGCACCGTCCAGCCATTAGATGGAAGATTTTCGCTCGACCCTCAAATACTCTTCTTTGCCGATGATGACGGCGAGGACTATCTCATATATTGTACCAACCTGGCCATCTGGGGACAAGCCCTCGAGGATTCCCAGGTAGCAGAACTTGGTGATACGACAGCTCCTATTGTGGTAGATGCCGCCGGTGCTGCCGGTTCTAATTTACTGGCGAATCCTTCAGCTGAAAACGATATTGACAGTTGGATTATTGCGGATGGCAATGACTGGCAGGCGACCGACAGAACGGACTGGCACTATCCACACACAGGCAATTACTATTTTACCGCTGGTCGCTCTGCTCATGCCGAAATCAACCAGGTGATAAATCTGGGGTATATGGCAACTGCAATCGACAGCGGCTCAGTCATAGCAAACGTGAGGGGCTATCTCGGCGGCAACGATAGTGACCAGGGACGTATAATTGTCGAATACCTTGATGCTGATGATGCAATACTGGCAACTACCGACAGCGACTGGGTCGTCGGCCCCAATTCAGTCAACTGGACTCAATTGGTTCTGCCTGACGCTGACGGATTTGCGATACCTTCGGGGACAAGGTCGGCAAAATACCGTCTTCTTGCACAGCGAACAAACGGCACTGATTGCCATGCTTATTTTGATGACCTTGTGTGGGAATACAGACTTGCAATTCCGGGCAACAACGCTCCGGGCGTCCCTTCAATAGCCGGTCCGAGTTCGGGTTCCATCGGTGTTGACGCGAATTTTACATTTTCCGCCGTTGACCCGGACGCAAATCAGGTAGATTACCAGATTGACTGGGGCGATGAGATTTCGGACTGGTCTGATTTTCAAGATTCAGGTTCAGATTACATTGTTCAGCATAACTGGCCGGTGCTTGGCACATACAGCGTGCGTGCAAGGTCACGCGATACCAATGGCGGACTCAGCGCATGGTCGCCGCCTTTTAATGTCACAATTTCAGGCGACGCCGCAGGTGTGTTCAAATCACAGCCCTACCTGCAGAACGTAAGTCAGGATGCAATGACTATCGCCTGGGAAACCGACCGGATTGTCAATCCTACGGTTGACTGGGGCTTGACCGCCTCATACGGCAGCCAGACAAGAGGATTATGCATCGATGTAGGCGCAGGGGCATATATTTGTAAGGTAAGAATCAGCGGACTCGACCCGCAGACGACTTATCATTTCAGGGCAAATAACGGTTCGACCGCAGGTACCGATGCAACATTCACAACCGCCCCTTATGGACAACCACCTTTCCGTCTTGCAGTGTGGGGCGATAGTCAGCAGGTAGCTAAAAGATTAAATGGGGACCCTGCGCATCCGGAGTGCAGCACTGCTATGTTCACAGATATGGCCTCAACGGCTGATATCGCTGTTAGTGTAGGCGATCTTGTTGAGGATGCCACCTATGGCTATTATGTTAGTGCGTTTAGGCCTTATGTCAGCAACATTCTCGGCAAACAAAAACCGTTCTTTGCAGCATTTGGCAATCACGATGTGCCGGTACCCAGCCTTGTAGACATACACAAAGTCATACAGAACAGCGGTATGCATAGTTTTTCATTCAACTACAGCAATGCTCACTTTACCTGCATTGATTATGACGATTGCATAAAAGACATGTTCCCATCGGATGGTTCGATAAGTTCTCTGCCGCTTGGCTGGATTGAACAGGACCTTTCGTCCGATGATGCGCAAAACGCAGCGTGGAGATTTTTCTTTATTCACGTTCCGCCATATAGCGAGCGATGGATTAGCGGCAGCAGTATTATGCAGACATATCTTGTTCCGCTGCTGAATCAGTATAACGTTCAGATATGTTTTAGCGGGCATGTCCACGAGTATGAGCGAGGAATGCTCAACGGCACGTTCTATGTAATCACCGGCACCTGCAGCTATCTTGATATTCTTGAAAAGATTGTGACAGATTGGCCTTTTATGACTGTCGGCGGTGACCAGAATATCCCGGGTGTGCTTGACGGCGGCGGTGAAGTACACGGCTGGACTGAAGTTCAAATTGATGGCATAGAGCTTCATTTGATACAGCACGCGTATAATCTTGATGGCACTTCTCTTGAGGGCACTTCTTTTGGTGCAGGCGTAATTGATACCATTGATATCGTTCAGGCCGACTTTAACTTAGATAAAACTGTAGATTTTGAGGATTTGGCCATATTGTTTGATTCCTGGCTGAGTACTCCACAGGATGCAGCTTGGAACCCTGCCTGCGATATGGCTGATAAGGCACAGAAAATTATCAATTTCAAAGATATGGCTGTTTTTGCGCAATATTGGCATTTTAACGGCCAGTTTTGACCGTGAAGATATATCCGAAAGTGGTTTTCGGGTAAGAGAGTATCTTCGCTAAAAGATGCTTACAGCTTGACTTACGACTTTTAGGGTGTTATAATGTGCTACGAAGAAGGAAGAATGTACTACGAAGAAACGGGGATTACATGTTGGCATTCCAGAGATGTGCGCCAGATGCTGTCAGAGTTTGGACGCGTATCGTATGGACGCAAATATCTCACAAGGTTAAATGGTTGAAAGTCGAAAAAAGTATTAACGAGAAGGGTAGTTTAAAGTATTAACATTTTTTGAAGGAGAGAATGATGAAAAAGATTATTGTTTTAGTATTGGTGGTTCTTGTAGCGGCGGGGGTGTCTTCCGCCGCGGTAAATGTTCCTGGCGGTCTAACCGGCTTTTGGCAGTTCGCGACCGACGCGACTAAATTGACGGCGACAGTAGGCACAGACCTTGTAAGCGTCAATGAGGCCAGTACCTGGTTTATGGGTCCCTGGACTACAATAGGGACGGTCGCACAGCCAGACCTTTATACCGACAGAGGTGTCGTTCAGGAGCAGAGTTGGGGTTACCTTCAGTGCAATCCCGGATTACACGCTAACGGCGGCGGTGACTATGTCAATCAGTACACAATTTCCATGGATTATTATCAGACGAGCACCACCGGTGACGGGTATAACAGCCTGTACCAGACCGCATGGGGTGGCAATGACGATGATGGCGAACTGTTTACTTGTGGTGACGCTACTAACGCTACCATCGGCATCGGTGATGTTGGCTACACAACACAGACCTATAACTTCGCTCAATGGAACAGAATCACATTGTCCGTTGACAACAGCAGCTTCTTCAGAGTTTATATTAACGGCGCTCTGGTTCTCGATGGCGCAGGCCAGGGTGTTGACGGCAGATTTTCTCTGTACACGGACAGAGTCAATCTTTTCGCAGACGATGATTGGGAAGATGCTTGGGGTCTCGTCGGTAACGTGATGATTTGGGATCACGCTTTGACAAGCGATGAAATCGCTGCGATGGGCAGCCCTACCACCCCGCTGGTGCTGACTCCGGAACCGGCTACAATATCGATTTTGGCAATTGGCGGTCTGGCTCTGCTCAGGAGAAACCGCAAATAAGCACAAGAACGAAGTAGTTGAAAGCTTAAGCTTTTGAGACAGGAAAGGAGTTTTCTCCTTTCCTGTTTTTTTATATCTTTACCACGCGATTAACCCGGGGGATGAATACTATTTTCGTTTCCGATTAGGCGAGGTTTTTGAAACTGCCTGGTCGCTCTGCGGATTTGATACGTTCCTCGGAAACTTATTGCGGGTTCATCCATTGCCTTGCGAAAACCGCGAAATCCGCAAAATTAACAACGCCGTCTGGGGGAACAGCAAGGTCGAAATTGGGATTCCAGTTGGTATCGCCAGGAGAACTTAGCCATGCCTGTGCAAATCCAGAAAGATATGAAAAATCCACTGTAGCGGGCAATTTAAGATCTGAGGCAAAGTAGCCCAGAAGATAGCACATCTGGGCCTGATAGGAAATGCACGGCTCAAGAATGGACGCATTCTGAAGATTCAGATAATATTTCCATGAGTGTTTAATATAAGGAGCTAATAAATAGTCATCGAGCATATTGATGTTGCCGCACAGGTAACCCGGTACGGGATTCAAATGGTCGAACATATAAAATGAATAATGGTCTGTGCCGTGCAGATAGTCGCTGTAGTCGCCGGTGATTAGAATCCGCGAAACAGGATTTCGGCCGCTAATCCAGTCCAAAGCATCCAGCGCGGTATCACGATATTGAGTATTACCCGTCCATTCATAAGCTCGCAGCAGAACATAAGCATTGCCGCAAAGAAGGCCGCTGGAACCCCAGTAAAGGTCGTTGAACATAAGCATCGGGACCCTGTAAGTAGAAGCGGAGGTGTTGGCATTGTTGACAAGGAAATCCGCTTCAGCGAGGAATGAATTCATGATTGCAGTTCTTATGGAAGCTGTTACCGGCTGGGTGGTTTCTTCGGCATAATCCATATATCCTTTGCTGATAGCGCTGCCGCCGATTAAACCCATATAACCATAATAGCTGTTGCCGCCAAATGAAGTAAGGACATCTGAAAATCTGCTTTCGAAATAATCGCGATATTCACTCTGGCCTGTTGCCAAATACAGCTCAATCGCCGCAAAGCCGCGATAAGGCGTATCATCGGTAATGCCGTAAGACCAATGATTGTTGGTGCTGATACCACCGGGAGAGCAGGGGTCATATGTGTTCGGATGAGCTGAAAGCCACGACCACGATAATTGTGCCCGGCTCAGCAGATCCGCGCTGTATGATTCCATTCCAGGTATGGTTGAAAAGAGCGTATATGCTTTGGCGAAAATACCGGCTAAAACACAAGGAGCTCCGCTGGATACATCTGAGACCTTCTGGAGGTTATAAACGTTCGGAGGGGCATATACTATAAAATGAACGCTGCCGTCGGTGTTCTGCATTTTTTTAAACCAGTCCAGCTGATACTTAATCAGCAGGACGAGGTCGTTTGTCTGGCTGTCTGATTCGGGAAGGTTCAGAATATTGGGGCCGAGTTTATTTTTCTGCTGTTCGAGCATTTCCAGCAGAAGCCATAACGGGGTGATATTGTTATGGACATCCAAATGAAGGTCGCCGGCATCGAACCATCCGCCTCTGACATCACGAGTGGTAATCCCCACATTATTCGGGTCATAGTCGTACATTTTGGTGGGGTCATTGTCATCGTAATCGTAAGCACAGGCGGAATTGCTTGCGTAAATTGTCGGCCGTGCGTGCCCCTCAGCACAAGGTTCAGCGATTTCATTACCGCTTCGGGCATAATAGTAAAATCGAAGCGAATCACGGAACGCTTCATTAAAAACCGTGCTGCCGATATTAAAGGGCGGAGAAGTTTGCCCTGTTTCGGGCGAATAAATGACATACCGGCCGGGCGTTGTAAAAGAAGTAAAATCGGCATGATATACGGTATCGCCGCTTGCGTCCCAGGGGGCTGTTGTCAATTGGAGGTTGGCCTGATAAACAACGGCGCCGCTATTGGCATCCTTGACCTGAAAATAGGTGGGTGCGGGAGTAACAGTGCCGGCCTCATAACTTACAATTGCCAGTTTTCTCCCGTTTGTGAGATATCCGAGCTGGTTGATTTTGACCATATCGGCGTACTGATTACTGATACTGGGCACGACCTTAATTTTTTCTATATACATCGTATTGGTCGCGGTGTAAGTGCCCGCCCCGGCAAGTCGGAGTACGCCGATTCTTGTCAGGTCCAGCATCGAATTTTTGGCCAGAAAATCAGCCATTGGAATATAAACATCCTGCCATGCTGTAGTGGAGGGAGTTACATAATGTGAGAGTGTTACAGATGCGCTTTGGTCTGTATATGTGGCGCCTGTTCCGTTATATGAATTGTATAAAGATTTTATCTCTTGGTCGTCAACCAATGTTATGGTGAGGTCCGCTCCTGTTGCAATTGCACCCCACTTAACTCGTAAATACAGCAGAGGGCTTTCGCCATATCGCAGAAAATTTACCGAGTGCCCCCAATCGAGCTCAAAGTCAACGTGCCACGAGGAGCCGGACGGTTTTTTAGTCGTAAAAACCAAATAATCGCTACTTACCGGTACGAAATTTGTGCTGCATGCTGTAAACGTTGCCGAACCGGTCTTATAGATATAGGATTTGTTGTTATCCCAGCAGGAAGGAGATCCTGCATCTGAATTAGCAAGGTCGAAAAAGTTAATTCCTATGGCTTCCTGGGCAGCCGTGGCGGGCCCTGGAAAGACCGAAAGGAGTATAATTACGAAGATGCTTGTTGCTGTTTTTCTAAAAACGCAAGAATCAGCGGGTATCCGACAAGCAGGAACAAAACAAGTTGTACCACCACCCATCATATACGCTATTATAACACAATCCCGTACCTCCTGCGGTGCCAATATTCTCAAAGTTCCCGATTTTTTGAACATTTTTTTCAGGCAAGGGCCCCATCAAAGCATTTGTACGTCGTCAGCCAAAATGAGACAGTAAAGAGGTCTATTTGGGTTGATGGTATTGGCTCATGGTTTCGGTTTGTCCCTCCCCAAAAATTACATCCGGGCTTTTAAGGCCGAGTAAACGGCTCAGTTTTTACTCGGTGTATAGGATTTACTGCTTAGGCAAAATTGGCTTGTAGAAATGTTTTTGATCGCCATTTGAGCATGCGTTCCTCTTGTTTCAGTGTGTCTTTGGCGCAAGCGGCGCGGATTTCTCAACCGGCACCGGCATTGACGTGTCCGCGTCATCCAGGCCGTCGTTCCAGTGGAGTTTAGCCAGATACACACCACCTTGTGCCCAGCCGCAATGGCTTACGTACCATTGCCCGTCCACATCCCGCACCACCTCCACAGCGTGAGCGGTTATTTGTCCCAGCCTGTCCTGCATCGTCCATTTGAACGGGTTCTTGCTCCGAAATACGGTCGTGTTGCGATAACTGTCCTCGCAGCCCTTTTCATCCCGCGGACCGATGAACAGATAATAGTATTCGCCTCTCCTTATCACCTGTGGCGATTCCGTCGGCCCGCCGAATGTTCCGATCGATGGATCCGTGAATACAACCGTTCGTTCGCCCCAGTGAATAAGGTCCTTGCTTTTGCAGCACGCAACAATGTGGTTGCCCCCCTTGGGCTCGCTGGTCGCCGTATAATACATTACCCATTCACCGCCCATTTTGAGGATATATGGGTCGCGTGCATCATAACCATCGACAACCATAGGATTTGCGGGATGTCGCTTCCAGGTTATTAAGTCCTTCGATGTGGCAAGGTGAATTCTGTACTCGGAATTGCCTTTTAAGCTGCCGGCACAATAGAACATATAGTACGTCCCGTCGTGCAAAATTATATGGGGCGCCCACAGATGCTTTTCACCCGCATTTGCGTCAGCCGTCAACGCGTAAGGCCTCTTCTCCCACGGATTTTGAGTGAGTTTCATAGCCGTGGCATGGGCAAAATTGAGAGTGTCGCTTGCCGGATTTAGCGGCTCCCGGTCTGTTATGCCAAATAAATGCCACACCCCGTCTATGCCTCGAATGAAGCAATGATCGTTAATATACCATTTTCCCGTTTCGCTGACGCTGGGGTCATATATCTTAAAGAACTTCCCCGAACTGACATCTTCTGCCTGGCCGATGGATTGCAGAAAAACCATAATTATCACAGGCAGCATCAATATGTTTTTCATCACTCTTCAATCCCGGAATATGTGTCTTTGTTTGGCCTTCGATGTATTATCCGATTCGTAACCGTTCACGGGTATTTTCGTAGTATCGGGTAACACACCCAACATTGTATGTCTTCAGCAAAAATGAAACAAATTTGCCTTTGAATTAGGAGACGGTTTCAGCTCCTGTTACTGCGATTCTATCGTTATACTTTTTTCTTTCAAGCATTGTTTGTCTTTTTTCAGTTCCTCCGGGCACTCCCATACGTGCAGCAGCACACGTTCTTTGATTGAGCGGTGATAGCGTTCTATATTATCATTGGACAGTGTGACCCGGAAATTATGAGTTTTCAGGTTAAACCTGTGGCTGAATGCTGGGTGACAGCTATGCAGCATTGTCGGACTGAACGGTCTTTTGAAACAATCTGGCGCACAGTAAAACTTTATTAGTCCCAATCGCACATTATTACTGGAATTGTGTTGAATGTCAGGTGACCTTCCCCCCAAAAACTGTGCCACTTGTAATTAGAGAGTCGGCATGTTAGAATATAGTGTTCCCCGTTAAACAACAAAAAAGTTAAGGAATTTTTGACAACTCAATCGGCTCAAATTCACATGGTGTTTTGTGACCGATCGACGAGTGCGGAAAGTCCGTGTTGTAATCGTTCACCCACTTATCCAAAGCCGGCTGCAAATCAAACGGCGACTCAAAATCATTCGGCCAGACAAGGTCCTCTTTAATAGTCCGCATCACCCGTTCAGTATCGGCATTGCCTTTGGGATTATTGCAGCTGGCGAAGATTTGTCTTATCCCCAGCACAGAGCAGGCGGCCATAAATCCGACCGAAGTCGGCTGGCTGCCGTTATCGCTGACCAGCGATAACACATCATCATCGTTTCGTATGCCCTCAGGGAACTGTCCTTTTCAACCCTTCCAATACGATAGTCAGCTTGTCTTTTGAAGACCATTTTCTTCTCTGCATAATCTGTATCTCCGTCAAGAAATACTACCATACTTTGGCCTATTTCTTAAGGGGAGTAATATCATCGTATTATTTGGCGTCAATTTGTGCGCCTCGTAATTGACACTAATTGCGTGGATTATGCGTGAACTTTCTGAGATAATCATCTTTATCCTAAGTAAAGAGATTCTGCGATGTTTGAGTTTGATTTAGAGAAAATTGAAGACCTCCGCAAGCTCGCGGCGTCGTTGTCGCTCAATATACCGATGCAGGAGGACATTTCGATTCTCGGCGCCGCCCTTAAAATCGGACCGCTTACAGCGCCGAATCGTCTGGCCGTTAACCCTATGGAAGGCGCAGATGGGAATAGCGAGGGCTGTCCCGGCGAATTGACTTTGAGAAGATATAAACGTTTTGCCGCGGGCGGTAGCGGTATTTTATGGGTTGAAGCAATCGCTGTAGTCCCTGAGGGACGGGCAAATCCCCGGCAGTTATGGCTTCACGACCAGAACAAAGATGCCTTCGCAAATATGGTTGCGGAGGCGCGAAAGGCCGCTCGAGAATCAATGGGCAGTCAGCACCGCCCCATTATCGTTGCGCAATTGACACATTCAGGCCGATATTCGAAGCCGGAGGGTGTTGCGCATCCGATTATTCCACAGCGGGACCCGTATCGGGATGCGATGATTCCGCAACAACTGCCGATAACAAATGCTAAGGCGGCAATTCCGGATAACTGGCCGATAGTGACCGATGATTATCTCGATGGGCTGGTTGAGCATTATGTAAAGGCCGCGAAATTAGCGTTCGAAGTTGGTTTTGACGCGGTGGATATCAAGGCGTGTCACGGGTATTTAATCAATGAGTTACTGGCGTGTTTGAGCAGGCGAGGCAAATACGGTAGGTCATTTGAAAATCGCACACGCCTGCTGCTGGCCGTCATTGACGCGATTCATCAAAAACTCGGAAAAGACAAGACCGTTGTAACGCGGCTGGGTATTTATGATGCGATACCTTATCCATACGGCTGGGGGGTCGATGACAACGATTACGCAAAACCCGATTTGACTGAACCCAAAAAGCTGTTTGCTTTGCTTAGCGAGCGTAATGTCCCAATGATAAATGTTACGATTGCCAACCCGTATTATAATCCGCATTATGGCAGACCATATAATAAGCCGATTATTGGCGGCTATGAGTCGCCGGAGCATCCTCTCCAGGGCGTGGAAAGAATGATTCGATTGACCGGTGAAATGCAGAGGGCGTTTCCCAATATTGTTTTAGTAGGGCCGGGGTATAGCTGGCTGCAACATTTGATGCCATACGTGGGGGCGGCCGTTTTGAAAAAGGGTTCCGCCGGCATAATCGGCGCTGGTAGAATGTCTCTGGCGTATCCCGATTTTGCCAAAGATATACTTACCAGGGGTAAGCTTGACTCCAATAAGGTTTGTATTGCCTGCAGTGCCTGCTCGCAAATTATGCGTGACGGCGGCACAATAGGTTGCGTTGTGCGGGATAATAAAGTATATGGCTCGATTTATAAACAGGGCAGGTTGCGTTGAACCGTTGAGGTTTTACCGCGGAGCACGCCGAGACCGCAGAGAAAAATAAATTATAAAAAACTCTGCGTGCTTTGCGGTCTCTGCGGTGAAAAGGAAGGATGTATGAGCGCAAAAGAATCACTCAAGGATAAACGACAGGTCGCTATCGTAACCGGAGCAAGCCGGGGTATCGGCAGGGCCATCGCAATCGAGCTTGCAGGACTCGGGTTTAATATAGTTATCAATCATTATGATTTCACCGCCGATGGCAAACCTGATGAAACGGCGGCACAGAAGACATTGTCGGATATAGCGGCCAAAGGTGCCCGTTGTATCGTATTACGTGCGGATGTCAGCAGCGACGCCGACCGTGCGGCACTTGTGAAAGCGGTTAAAGACCAATTCCACAGATGCGATATGCTTGTCAACAACGCGGGCGTTGCACCTCTTAAACGAGTTGACCTGCTCGAAGCGACCGAAGAAAGTTTTGACAGAGTGATGGATATTAATCTCAAAGGGCCGTATTTCCTCACACAGCTCGTTGCAAAGTGGATGATTGAGCAGCAGAAACAGTTCCCGGAAAGAAATTACCGCATTGTCAACATCGGCTCAATGTCGTCTTATACGAGTTCGCCTGCCCGCGGGGAGTATTGTATAAGCAAGGCAGGGGTCAGTATGATGACTATGCTCTACGCCGACCGGCTCGCGGAATTCGGGATAGGCGTCTTTGAAATTCGCCCCGGCATTATTGAAACTGATATGACAAGTGTCGTTAAAGAAAAATACGATAAACTTATAGCCGATGGAATTACGCCGATTAAACGCTGGGGCCAGCCCGAAGATGTCGCCAAAGCCGTCAGCGCGATTGCCGAAGGGAAACTGGATTTTTCGACGGGGCAGGTTATCAACGTCGATGGCGGATTCCATTTGAGAAGACTTTAAGGGATTAAAGAATGGATATCAAAACAACCATACAAGTTTTGCTCAGGGACGGCTTTATTCTCGTTTTCAATGAGGACCGGCTGGATATTGTTAAAACAGCGCAATCACTGCTTGAGGCGGGTATCGGCAATATGGAAGTTACCTGCCGAATCAAAAAGCCGCTGGAAAAACTCGGTCGGCTTCGCAGGGAACTGCCCGAATTTGTCGCCGGCTCTGCGAGTTTGATAGATTATCCTGAAATGCTCAATATCGCCAACCGGAACAATACTGATGACCCGTTGCCGTCCGTCGATGAAGTTGTTGACGCGGGGGCGCAATATCTTGTCTCAGCAGTCAATTTCAGAAAAGCAACTTATGAAAAGTATGCCGGCAAACTACCGATTATCCCGGGTTGCGGCAGCGCAACGGAAATAGTAACACAGTTTTCGCTTGGAGCAAATTTCTGCAAGGTTTTCCCTGCCAAAGAGCTTGGTGGGCCGGCCTTTATCAAGGCGGTTGACCCCGCTATCCATAAGTTAATCTCACTTATCCCTACCGGCGGCACAAATGCCCAGAATATTGGGGATTATATTGAAGCGGGCGTTTTGGTCTTAGGCGGCTCTTTCAGCGCTATTGAAAAATCCCTGTTCCAGAAGATTGTCGAGCAGCAAGATTATAAGCTCCTTGCCTGTGAATTGAAAAAGACCAAAGAGCTTATTGACAGCAAGCGCAACCAGAAATGGCCGAAGCTCGACTTCGCGAAGGCCTCGATAGAGGAAATCAGCCGGATAACGGGCCGAAACTTCAATATCAGGTAGCTTATGGAATCAGTGAAGATAGGAAAGCAAAAAATCACCGTCCATAGATACAATACCGTTATCGTCGGCGCCGGCGCGGCAGGGATGAACGCGGCGGTTCACCTTTATGAATTCTTCACACAAAAAGGAATCAAGGACGCTCAAAACCGTATTGCGGTAGTAACCGCGGGCGTATCTCTCGGCGCTTCCCGAATGAGCGGCTCAGACAAGCAAACCTATTATAAGATGGGCACCAGTTCTGATGTCCCTGACTCAGCCGAGGCGTTTGCCAAAAGCATTACCGCAGCGGGCTGCTGTCATGGCGACCTGGCGCTTGCCGAGGCAGTCGGCTCACTGAGAGAATTTTATCATCTCGTCCAGGCAGGCGTGCCGTTTCCCCACGATTCAATAGGCAGCTTTCTCGGCTACAAGACCGACAATGACCCGTCCGCCTTAAGCGAGACCTCGCCAACAGGCGGGTATGAGCGGGCCACGTCTGCCGGGCCAAAGACAAGTAAACTAATGTGCGAATGTCTGCAAAGGCAGGTCGTTGGTTACGGCATCAAGATTTACGACCAGCAGGAAGTCGCCCATCTGTTAACCGCCGGAGAATTTGAACCGTTCGACAAGCAAAGAGCAGGCAAACGTATCATAGGCGTTGTTACAATAGATAAAAAGGCACTTAATACCAAAAGTTTCGGCATCAGCGTTTTCCAGTGCGAAAATCTTATTCTCGCTGCCGGCGGGCCGGGCGAATTATACAAAACAAGCGTCTATCCTAAAGGACAGACAGGAATTCATGGTCTTGCTTTTAAGGCAGGTCTTGCCGCTGAAAATCTCACCGAATCACAGTTTGGGCTTGCCAGCACAAAGTTTCGCTGGAATGTATCCGGCTCATATATGCAGGTTATTCCTCGCATCTTCAGTACGGATGCAAATGGCGGCGACGAAAGGGAATTTTTAGCGGATTATTTTCCATCGATGAGCAAAATGGCCACGAATATTTTTCTCAAGGGTTATCAATGGCCGTTTGACCCGCAGAGAATTGAGAATTATCAGTCGTCGCTGATTGATGTGCTGGTATTTAATGAGACACAAAAGGGTCGCAGAGTTTTCATGGATTTTCTAAAAAATCCGATTGGCACAAAATCCATGAAGAAATTTAAGTTGAACGATCTCGAAGAGGAAGCGCTTGTGTATTTGCAAAAGACGGGCGCGACGCAGAATGCGCCAATCGAGCGTCTTGCCTGTATGAATCAGCCGGCTATTGATATTTATGCCGAACACGGCATCAACCTCTGGAAAGAACCTTTAGAGATTGCCGTCTGTGCTCAGCACAATAACGGAGGATTTGCCGTCAATCACTGGTGGGAATCGAATATTTCGCATACGTTTGTCGTCGGCGAAATGGCGGGAACCCACGGCGTAAAACGGCCCGGCGGTTCAGCCCTGAATTCCGGCCAAACGGGCTCACTGCGTGCGGCTGAGTTCATCGCGAATGTCTATGGCGCTGATTTACCTTCAAAAAACTCAGCTAAAAATGAGATTAAGACACAAGTAGATGAACTGATTACGAGGTTTACCGGCTTTATACGGTCAAGCGGTCTTAAGGCCAAAGACATAATCGCCGAGATTCAGGCCCGTATGACCACCTCCGCAGGCCATATTCGCGAGATTAATGATGCCCGTAACGCGTTGACCAAAGCTATCGCTCTGGTGAACCGTATAAAGGAGGAAGGTATTTCGATAAGCAGTCCAAAGGACATTCCCGCGGCTATCAGGGCCGAGCATCTCGCACTGGCAAGTGTCGCGTATTTGAAAGCAATAGTTACGCTGTTAGAACAAGGTGAGGGTTCGCGCGGCTCGCATCTTGTGCTCTCGCCGGATGGCATACATATTGCATGCACCGAGTTTCGGTTCAAGCCGGAAAATACGGAGATGCGTAATTCAATTTTGCGAATCGAATACGACCCCAAACAGCCGGACTTGTTCCGCTGCGAAAATGTCACGCCGAGACCCATTCCAGCCGAACGCAAAACATTCGAACCGGCCTGGAAAGATTACAGAGAAGGAAAAATCTATGGTTGACCAGCCAACGTCCAGTGGTGAGCCAAGCCGAGCCACCAGATATGCGCTGACAATGACACTTGCGGCGGCGTTGCTTGGGTGGATGTTTGACGGGTTTGAGATGGGACTTTTTCCCCTTGTGGCCAGACCTGCATTAAGGGAGCTAATGGGGCCTGAAGCAAGCAGGACTATCGGCACCTGGTTTTCGGTCATAATTGCTATGTTCCTCATTGGTGCTGCGTGCGGAGGCATATTCTTCGGCTGGCTCGGCGACCGCATTGGCAGGGTTCGTGCGCTTGTCTGGAGCGTGGCAACATACTCTGTCTTTTCTGGTTTGTGCGGTTTTGCCACGGCACCGTGGCATCTGGCGGTCTTGAGATTTATCGCATCGCTCGGTATGGGCGGCGAATGGGCGCTGGGGGTTGCGCTTGTGATGGAGGTGTGGCCCTCGTCATCGAGACCAATGCTGGCGGGGCTTATAGGCGTGGCTTCAAACGCGGGATTTCTTCTGATTGCATTAATGGGGCTGGGCCTCGTAAAAGTGATTGGCAGCATCGATTCATTTTTCACTTTTGTTTGTATGCCTGCGGAATGGGAAAATGCCCTGTTATCCAATTCGGCCTGGAGGTTGCTTTTATTCATAGGGGCGACGCCGGCGATCTTGACTTTTCTCATTCTATTGTTCGTCCCGGAATCGCCTCGCTGGAAACAGGCGGCTGCTCAAGCGCCTGCCAACCGCGTTTCGGATATTTTCAAAGGCGGCCTGGCAAAATCAACAATACAAGGTTCTATTCTTGGTGCGATTATACTTTTGGGAACGTGGGGTTCGACGCAGTGGCTGCCGGCCTGGGCGGACAAGTTAAGCGGACAGATTCCAACAGCCAAATCATGGGCACAAATCTGGTCGGCATCCGGGGCGATTGTTGGGGCTTTTCTTGCGGCATATTTGGCGAAGTGGACAAGCAGAAGATTGGCGTATTTCATCCTTTGTATTTTGGCCGCGGGCGCTTGCGCGTATCTTTTCAGAACTCCTATGGAATATGGCGGCGTGTTTTTGTTCTGGGTGTTTATTGTCGGAGGGGTAACGGCAAGTTTCTTCGGCTGGCTGCCACTGTATCTGCCGGAGCTTTTCCCGACGCGGATTCGAGCGACCGCGCAGGGATTTGCGTATAATATCGGGCGGGTGCTTGCGGCTGCTGGAACCCTGGGGGCGGGTTCGCTTTTGAATTATTTTAATGAGGATTACGCGAGAATGTGCGCAGTTGTAAGTCTTGTTTATGTTCTTGGAATTGTATTTATCTGGTTTTGCCCTGAAACGAAGGGCAGACCTTTGCCGGAATAACAATCAGAGGTGCCAAATAAAATGTTATTACCACCACAAGAGAGTTTAAGTATCTGTGATTTTGGGGCTGTTGCCGATGGCATCGCCGATAATACTATAGCGTTTAAGAATGCCATCGAACAATGCCGCAAAAATAACGGAGGCAAGATTGTCGTTGGCGCGGGGACATATCTTACCGGGCCGATTCATTTAAAGAGCAATATAAATCTGCATCTTGACGAGGGCGCAGTAATATTATTGGGCGACAATCCGGACGAGTGGCCGCCTATCAAATCAAGGTGGGAAGGCGTAGAATGCTACGGATACTCACCTTGCATCTATGGCGAAAACCTCAAGAATGTTTCCATCACAGGCGCCGGAACAATTGACGGCCACGGGCAGGCATGGTGGAACGAATTTAAACGACGCAAAACAAATGGCCAGACTCAGCCGATTTCAGCTCGAGACAAGGAATTCGCAAAACTCAATGAAAATACTGACCTCTCCGATTGCGGAGGAGGCGGCATTGGCTCCTTCTTTTTCAGGCCGCCGCTTATCCAGTTTAATAATTGCTCAAATGTGCTGCTCGACGGTTTTACAACATGCAACTCTCCTTTCTGGAATGCGCATCTTGTTTACTGTTCGAATGTCATGGTGAAAAATACAACCTTTCAAAATCCCGCAGGCGGAATCAACGGCGACGGCCTTGATATTGATTCGTGCAGCGGCGTGCGGGTCTTTGACTGCATCTTCGATGTAAACGATGACTGCCTTTGTTTTAAGTCGGGTATCGGCAAAGACGGCATGCGCGTAAACAAGCCGTGCGAGAATATTGTCATAAGAAACTGCAAGATGGTGCGAGGGCACGGTAGTATTGTCATAGGCTCTGAAACGGCGGGCGGCATTCGAAATATAGAAATCGCTGACTGCACTTTTAACGGCACTGACCGCGGTATCAGAATAAAATCGCGGCGAGGGAGAGCCGGAACGGTAGAAAATATTACGTTTAATAACATTACTATGAACTCCGTAGGTTGTCCGATATCCATGAACATGTATTACGAATGCGGCGCACGGCCTGAAGAAATTGCGGCCCTTTCTGACCGCAATCCAAGACCGATTACAGAAACCACTCCCTGCATCAGAAACATAAAAATAACAAATATCACGGTCTACAACGCACAAATAGCAGCGGCCTTTCTTCTGGGGCTGCCTGAAAAACCCATTGAAAATGTACTGTTTGAGAATTTCAAAATAACGATGGCTAAAGACGGCATTGCCGGAGTTCCAGATATGGCCTTCGGAGTTAAGAAGATGCAGGGGCAGGGAATCGTTGCCGAGTTCGTCAAGGACTTTGTCCAAAGGAATGTATCTATAAAATGAGAACAAACAAATTTATATTAGCAGCGGTCTGTATCATTCTGTCAGGCGGATGTGTCAGCCAGACAAATGTCGGCTGGGGAGAGATCGATAAGATTTTAAGCAGAGTTAAAGCTCCTCAGTTTCCGGCCAAGGATTTTAACATCACCGATTATGGTGCGGTGGGGGATGGGAAAACCAATTGTGCCCAGGCGATCAACAAAGCGATATCTGCCGCTAATAAAGCCGGCGGGGGTCGTGTAGTAGTTCCACCCGGCACATTCCTGACTGGCGAGATCTATCTGAAAAGTAATGTTAACTTATACATATCACAGGACGCAGTTGTCAAATTTTCAACTGACCCCAATCAATATCTTCCGGCGGTGTACACGCGATGGGAAGGCGTCGAGTGCATGAATTACTCATCGTTAATTTACGCCTATAAAGAGAAAAATATTGCCATAACGGGCAATGGAACGCTCGACGGGCAGGGCAGTAATGATAATTGGTGGGAATGGAGGAAAGGTCTCCAGAGCAAGGACCGGCAGGAATTGTTTGCGCAGGGACAAGCCGGCGTTCCGGTCGAGCATAGACAATACGGCGGCAAATACCTCAGACCCACTATGATTGAGCCATACAAATGTGAGAATGTCCTGATAGAAGGCGTAACAATCATCAACGGCCCATTCTGGCATATTCATCCGGCGCTGTCACAAAATATTATTGTCAGAAACGTAAGGGTGGACGGCCTGGGGCCCAACAATGACGGGTGCGACCCTGAATCGTGCAAAGACGTGCTCATCGAGGGTTGCTATTTCAACACCGGAGATGACTGTATCGCGATAAAGTCCGGCAGAAATAACGACGCCAGACGAGTAAATGTGCCAAGTGAAAACATCGTTATCCGCGATTGCCTTATGAAAGCCGGCCACGCCGGCGTTGCGATTGGCAGCGAAATAACTGGCGGCGCAAGAAATATTTTTGTTGAGAAATGCACAATGGATGACCCGAACTTAGACAGGGCAATTCGGCTTAAAACCAACTCGGTCCGCGGCGGTTTTATGGAGAATGTTTATGTGAGGGACATTACCGTCGGCCAGGTGAAAGAGGCGGTGCTGCTGATAGATTTCTTTTACCCCGATGTCGAGAAGGGAAATTTCAAGCCGGTTGTCCGCAATATCAATATGGAAAATGTCACCAGTAAAAAAAGCAAATACGCACTATTCCTGAGGGGCTTTGACGATGCGCCGATAATCGATGTCCGCCTGAAGAATTGCACCCTTGATAATGTCACAGATACCGATGTTATCAGCAATGTAAAAAATCTGGTTCTGGATAATGTAAAGATTAACGGCAAACTTGCCTCTGCAGGCAGCGTGGATACCGACTAACTGGACTGGCTGATGCAGCGTCAGTGGGTGAGCATTTTAATAAGGCCCCAGAAGGCGGCTAAGATGCCGACGGTAAGGGCGGAGCTGGCGAGGACACCCCAGGTATCGTCCTTGTCCCATTTGCAGAATTCCCAGTTTGACTTCGGGAAAAGTTTCAAATGGTCGAAACGGGTTGGATTAGCGTAGCTTTTTTGCAGCTCGGCCTTGTCAAGCTCGCGGTCGGCAATGACCTTGGTTTTCATTTTGACGTAGAAGCGGGCTATGTTTTCTTCCAGGCCTTTATCCCTCGTAATCAGGCTTACAGGGATAAGGATAATAAACGGCAAAAGCGAAGCTATAAGATATCGTAGCGTCATCAGCGTGGACGGTTTCATATTTTGCAGGTCCAATCCTGTCATTTTGCCAACAACAAGTTCGGTTTTCAATCTGCCTAAACCGGTCATCGATGAATTGGCATCCTCGGGATTGCTCCTTGCCACTGAATCAAAGTATAGACTTGCAGGAGGAATTATAAATTCTTTTCTTATTTTTTGTCCGACAGCGGAAGCAAGTCCTTTATCAACGTCCTGCTGTGTAGCCGATGTACCGCGTGTAACTGTTTGTTCATAGGTTTGCTGGGTGAGCCATTTTGAATGCTGGACTGAACTGAATAGCGGCAGTATTTCCGGCAAAACCGCGAACAGTATTGTGCAGATTATTACCTGTGCATAGACGGCCTTCAGGGTCAGGCGCTTCCAGAACAGTAGGAGCATTACCGGTGCACCGAATATAATATTCAGTAAGGGCTGCATCTTAATTATATCAATTAGACTTTTGTAGTGTACCGCGATGTAAATAGCGAGCAGAAGAACGCCGGCAATAGCGATTCGCGACACGTTAATGTAATGACGTTCGCTTTTGTTTTTAACAAACGGTTTATACAAATTTCGAACGAATAGCGCCGATAGGTAAACACAGTTGCAGGCTAGGGCGGCCATATTAGCCGCCAGGATGCCTGCTATCATAATGCCTCGCAGTCCAACTCCGAGCAGATTATTGCTCATCACGCCCCAGGCGGTATCGGGGTCGGAGATTGAGTTCTGGTAGAGTGCATAAGCAAGCAGACCGCATAACGCCCACATAATAGTAAGAATTCGTTTGGTATAGTTGCCGCCCAGGCCTCCGACTCTTGCGGTAATTTCATCTTTAGCTGAACCGTTGTGGGCCATATTGCCCTGATGGCCGGTAATGCCGATGATATAATTGGCCAGCAGAAATGCGGCGATTGAACCTAAGGAGAATTCGTCCAGACCGGAGCCGAAAAAGGACAGCATATGCTCGGGCACTCTTGTGGTAAACTCGCTCCAGCCCCCAAGTTTTACCAGCGCAAGCGGAATCATCATTATTGAAAATGCGATTACCAAAAGCCCCTGGATTACATTGTTCCAGACCGTTGCCTTAAGCCCTCCCATTATTACATACGCGCCTACGAAAATTGTATAGATTATATAAAACCAGGTCATCGGGGTGTAAGATATAGAAGCTTTGATTTGCTCTTTGAGGTACATACTGTCGAGAGCTTTGTATCTTTCGAGCTTTTCGGGGGGGAGCTGTTTTGCTTTGTAGAGCTTGTTGAGCTGATTGTATTCCTGAAACAAATTCATTTGTTGTTTTTCAGCGACGGTGCATTTCTCAACCGGCTTGATTGTCATTGCCTCGAAAGTGCGAAATGTGATTTTGTAGCTCATTCCAGCGAGAATTACAGTCAGCCAGATTCCGACGCAGGCATAAAAAACGGAAAGGAATTTACTTTTGAAGCGTTCATCGAACAGTTCAGCCATTGTAATCAGCCGGACTCGTCTGAACCAGCCGGCTATGAACCAATAGTAAGGCCCTGAAAAAATAGGCGCCAGCAGAAGCCATACGCCTCCGAGTCCTTTGCTTAATACGAAACTGGCGGTACTTATGGCGTTGCTGGCGTCAATTATAGTGGCCATGTTCATAAAGTACTGGAGAAGTTTGCCTACCGAGCGGCCAGCCATAAAGAAGTCTTCCTGGCTGTGTACTTTGCCCGAGGTTCTTTTACCAACGTAGGTGATAGCTGCCAGATAAGCCACGATTAATAAAACATCTATCGGGTGAAAACCTAAAATATACATGCTGCTACTTTCACTTATGGTTACAGCGGAATGTTCAGTTTAGAACTCAAAATATATCGGAGAAGGGATTGTATGTCTACGCAAAACCGCGCAAAAAATAATGCCTTATTGCGCAAGACCGGCGGAAACTTTGGGCATCGCGTTTACGTCCTCAGCGGGCTGGCTGCGAAAGCACGGCTTCAGTTCGGGTACGGCCTTGACGAGTTCCTCAACAACAAGACGGCCAAATATCACGCTGCCTTTGGCGTTGAGATGCGTGTTGTCGATCTGGTTCGAGTCCTTGATAGGACTAAACTCATAGCACTTTTCTTTGCCCAACTGTTCGCACAATGTTTTGCTGCGAGCATGAAGGTCAATAAGCGGCACGTTTTTTTCTTTGGCGAGCTTATAGACCGCCTCAGCGTAGGGTGTCAGGCTGGAGTTAATCTTGCCGTTGCCTGATTTGTCCCACTGGCGGCGCACCATTGAGGTGACGAGAACAGGTTTGGCGCCGATTGCGCGGACCTCGTCGATATATCGCGTCATAAATTCACGATAAGTGGTGTTAGGGTCTGTGGTGCGTTCACCTTTGTTGGGTTCATCGTTGTGGCCGAACTGAATCAAATAGTAATCGCCTTTGAGCGCCAGCGCCGTGGTCCAGTGTCCCTCGTTGATGTAGCTTTTGGAACTTCGGCCGCCTCGCGCAGCATTGTTGCACTCGGCGAGGTCGGTAAGGAAACTCTTAAAGCCGGGTCCCCAGCCCTGTTTGTCTGTAACAGTCGAATCGCCCACGAGAACGATGCGAATCTTACGGTCCGGCAATTTTGCCGTAACAGGCGGCACGGCGAATGACGTTGCAGGCTGCGCCGTTGCGGCATCAGCGTCTTTGACCGTTTTGGGCTGGTAATTTGGCGCCGGACTGCAATTTTTGAAAGTAAGTCCGGATGTTGAATTAGGATCGATTGTCCAGGGTGGTGTGCTATCCGTAATATTAATTGCGTCAAACGTGCTGTTTGTGCAATAGTTGATATATGCTCCGCCGGCTGTGCCTCCATTTATAGAAATGTTGCTCAGAGATAGATTAGTATGCGGCGTGCTGGCTAATCCGTTAATATAAATACCATACTTTTTGAGGTTGGTGCAGGTAATGTTCTTTACTGTGATATCCTTAAATTGCCCCGGCCCGCCTGAGGGATAATCGCAGGAATAAGAACTGTCAAAAAATATTGCGGAATTCTTTGCGATATTTTTGATGACAATATCCCTGCAAAAAACATTTCTGGCTCCGCCGCCTTGTTTGGTGCCGGTTTTGAACCGAAGGCCGATGTCCGTTCCGTCAAAAATGCAGTCCTCTACTAAAACATTCTGAATCCACGCTGCTGTAAAGCTGCCGAAAACTACGCCGCCGTGACCTCGTTTGGCGATACAGTTGAAAACCCTGATATTGTTATCGGGGTAATTTTCCTTTACACCATCAGCGCCGACACCCGCATTGAAATTTATGCAATCATCGCCGGTGTCGAAACTTGAATTGAAAATATATGCTGTGTCACTTGTTGCGAGGTCAATGCCGTCGGCATTATGAATATCGTAAGTAGTAACCGTAAGTCCGTTTACTGTGATATTTTTGGAGTAGCTGATAAAGATGACGTGCATCGGGGAGTTTACAAGTGTGAGTCCGCCAAGATATAAGCCATCAACGCCTTTAACGGTAATCATATCGCACCTGGCGGTGTCATCTTTGGCTGCTGCCTGCTTATCACCGAGTATTGTGTTCTTATGACCTGTTAGAGAACCGACAGTATCCGAGCTGCCGTTTACGGTGCCTGAGCCGCATATTCGGACATTGGTAATGCTTCCATAAGTTTCGGTATAGGCGTTTATCAGGCCCATATAATTATTGCCTGATGCGTAATAGGAGAACCGTTTGCTTGTTAACGGATAATCAGCGGTGTTATCACTGCCTCGCAAAGTTCCGTCGATTTGAAGTGTCATATTGCTTTTTAAGAAAAGAGCGCCGCTGACAAATATGCCGGAAGGAATTAGGACTTTGTTGCCCGGCGTGCATTCATCAATGGCCTTTTGGATTGCGGCGGTATTTAAGGTTTTGCCGTCACCGACTGCACCGTATGCCGTAATATTAAACACTTTCATTGCAGGGGCTGTTGACTGTATGACTTTGTTGCTGGACGCTGATTCTGTTCCGGATGCATCTACGGCCTTTACGGTAAGTGAATAAGGAGAATTAGCGTCCAATCCTGTAATGTTGTAAAAAAGGTTTTTTGTGTTGCCGGCCAAAGACCCGTTTTGATAGATGTTGTAACTGACAATAGTCGAGTAATCAGAAGGTTTGCTCCAAATAGCAGTAATGCTTGAATCATCGTAAGCCATAGGGGGGACCATCAATTTTTGGGGCGGGGCAACGGGTACAACATTGCTAACAGCCGGTTTTGAGGCGTTAGAATCAGGGGCAGCAGTGCTGCAGGCCTGTTTTGGGAAGGCGGCACAAAACCATATTGACAAAGCGATAACCAGAACAAGGTTTTTTCGCATAAGGGTCACCCCAGAGATTTTACCAAAAGCACGGTCTTTAAGCACTTTATATTCTAATATGTGTCCGGGTTTGGCAAGTGAGCTTTTTGCGCAAAAAAAGGATAAAATTGCGCAAAAATTCCCTTGTGCAGGAAATTTTGCCGTGATTTATGGTATAATGATATGCGTAGATGTGTTTTTATAAGGGGTCGGTATGAAAAGGTCGTTTTGGCAGCAAGTGTTGCCGCTGATAATGTGGATACTTTTTGCGGCGTGTCCTGCGTATTGCAGCACCTATTTTGTTGACCCAAATGGCAACGACAGCAACAGTGGCGATATCAACCATCCCTTCCAAACGATTCCCCATGCCGTCGGAGTGGTAGTGGCGGGTGATACTATTTATCTTCGCGGCGGAACATACGCATACTCAGGTTCAAGCACCGCTATCACTCTTCCCTCGAAAAGCGGGTCAAGTGCAACCAATAGATGTTCTTTGATCGGCTATAACGGTGAACGGCCGCTCCTGGATTTTAATGCTATGACAGGTACATCCGCAGACGGCCTTAAAATCAACGGCAGTTACTGGTATGTCAAAGGTTTGGACTGCAGAGCAGCTCCGCATAACGGAATAAAAATCAGTGGGGGGAACTACAATATCGTTGAGTTTTGCCGCTCATACGAAAACAGAAACTCCGGCGTGCAATTGGCGTCAGGAGCATCGTACAATCAAATCATAAATTGTGATTCTTATTACAATTTTGATGCTCCGACCGGCGGTAATGCCGATGGTTTCTCGCCGAAACTGGATGTCGGCACAGGCAATTATTTTTATGGATGCAGGTCGTGGCAGAACTCAGATGACGGGTATGATGGATATCTGCGGCCCTCTGATGATGTAAATACTACTTATGACCACTGCTGGAGCTTTAAAAACGGTTATCTCGAGAACGGTGCCGCAAGTGGCGGTAACGGTAATGGTTTCAAGATGGGTGGATACGATACAGGTCAGAACTTGAGACATAATGTGATTTATAAAAATTGTCTCTGTTTTAATAACAGGGTGAAGGGATTTGATCAAAATAACGATTTAGGTGACATGAATCTTTATAATTGCACAGCATTCAGCAATGGCTCGTATAATTATAACATACCCTTACAGCCGGCCAGCGGTAAGACGGCAACAATTACCAATTGTGTTTACCTTACAGGCTCAAATAATCTCGGCAACTTTGTTGATCAAAATACAAACAGCTGGATGCCCCAGTTTGTTGTTACCAGTGCGGATTTTGTAAATATCGACCCTTGCTCAGCTTATGGCGCAAGAAATGCCGACGGCAGTTTGCCGGACATTAATTTTATGCACCTTGCTGCCGGAAGCGACCTCATTAATGGAGGAACGTATGTCGGGCTGCCGTACCACGGCAGCGCACCTGACCTCGGATACTTTGAGTATGGCGGCTGTACAACCCCGGCCGCCTCTGACCTCAATGGCGACTGCGAGGTGGATTTCTTCGACTATGCTCGACTGGCTGATGCGTGGGGAAGCAACCCGCCGGAGGTTGATTTGAACAACGACGGCTATCTGGATTTTCTGGACATAGCTCAATTCGCAATTGACTGGCTGACCTGCAATCGAGACCCTTCCAGTGAGTGCTGGCAATAAAATGAACGCGGTCTAATGAGCGTGGTGCTGCTGGCGGTATTTCTGAGGCAGCATTCCGGTGATCTTTATAAAGGCACGTCTCATATTTGAGGTGTAATGAAAGCCTGAGTGAACGGCTATCTCATCGATTGGAAGATTTGTCTCAATAAGCATTGCTTTGGCGATTTCGAAGTGCGCCTGAATGATTTCATCGTGTACGGATTTCCCGATTAAATCATGGAACTTCAACTGCAGCAGGCGCTTGCTCATACAAACGTGGTTGGCGATTGCATCGACCTGAAGCGGGGTATTGCCGTTTTGCCTGATATACTTCATGGCTTCTACGATAGCAGGGTTGTTGATTGCATAGATATCAGTTGAGCCGCGTGTTTCGACATGCGTCGGCTGAATTTCTATGCACTGTCCCTGCATGGTTTCATGTCCTGATATCATTTTATCGAGCAGTTTGGCGGCATCGTAACCGGCTTTTTTGAAATTAAACGCGATGCTCGACAGCGGCGGGTCGCAGATATTGCAGATGGCATTGTCGTTATTGACGCCGAGGATGGCAATTTCGTCCGGAATGTTGAAGCCGGCTTCTTTGGCCACATTGATTAAATAACAGGCAAATATGTCGCAACTGGCCAGTATGGCTACCGGTTTGGGTAGTTGTTTAAGCCATTCTATTAGTTTCTGTTGGCCGGTGTTGAGAGCCGTGTTAATCCATAGTCTGGTAAATGGAGTCAGATCATTCCTGAGAAGCACCTGCTTTTCTTTGAACACATGGACATTATAACCCCTCTTGGCCAGGTATTGGGAAAAGTGTTCCAGCCTTTCAGCGGACCACCTTGCCTGCGTAAGGCCGAAAAATGCAAGATTTTCGAACTTCTTTTTCAGCAGATATTCGCAGGCCATCTGTGCGACCTCTTTGGGATTCGCGCTTACAAAGGGAAGATTGAGCAAATTTTGTATTGTGGCCACTCCTATCACGGGTATGCCGATCTGGAGCAATTCTTCTGCCTTTATAGTTGTCTGTATGCTTACAAAAGCGCCTTTACATCCTCTTTCCTTGAGAAACATCAGTGACTTTAGCGAGCAATCAGGCCAGGTAATCAACTGCCGGTCTCCCTTGTCACGGATGTATTGAGAAATGCCGGCCATCAACCCTTCGGTGTTGTGAGTGATATTATTGTGAGCGAAAGCTATTTTTATTTTCTCTTTCATCTCATCATTACCTTTGTCTGTTTTTTAATTTTTGTGTGAGCACAAAAGACTTTCGAGAAAACCGAAGTGGTGAACCATTATATCGATTTAAATGTATTTGTCAACATGCTGCAACTTATAAGCTGGGATGGCCGTGCATCTCTCGCCGATTTTCATTTTTGAGACAGTGAATTTCAAATGATTTTTCGCAGGCGCAGCGGCAATATTCGCAATGCAGTATAATCTGGCGAAGAGCATATTTTCTCTTTTTATTTTCGTTTTTCTTGAGCACCGAACCCCAGGGACGAGCGAATAATACGGCCTTTGCGGGTGAAACCAGGGGCAAAATTCCCAAAAAAGTAAGAATTCAAAGTATCAGCTGACAGATATTGCCGGAACATCAAAATTAGCGATTTAGCCGGCTTTTTTGGGGCCTAAGCCTGAAATATAGAATTTTTTGTAAGTTCTTGGATTTTATTGCGTTAAAACTGTTGGGCAATTTTAAGAAAAAAACAGCATATCTGAGCAGAATTAGGAGCTAACCCCTTGATTTTGATGCAGTTACGGCCTTTGCGCGAAATCGACTTTATTAGTGCGCAAAATGGCCTTGCTTTGAATGTTAATTTTTGCAAAAATTGTTTAATGAAGAAGTGTGCCTGGTGTGTGCCGGGTACTTGTTGTGAATACAAGTAGAGCGCGCGTATCTTTTATTGTTTTAGTTTTTGGAGGAGATGAGAATGAGAATGAGAAAATGTGTAGGTATACTAATGGTTTGTGCCGTATTGTTGTCGATTGGTTCGACAGCCCAGGCGGCCTCCCAGACCTGGGTCAGCGGTAACGTTGGCGACTGGGGCAGTACTGCGAATTGGAGTGGTGCGCAAGTGCCGGCAGGAACAGACACGGCAACCATTAACAATGGTACCGCGTCGATTACTACAAACCAGGGATGTGGTATTACTCTGCTGGGGAATGGCCTCGCAACCGATGTTGCTACATTGAACATAGGCTCGAATCTGAACCTTTACAAGAGCGGTTCAAGTGAGCTGTTTTGTGTCCTAAAAGGGACAACAGGTGCAAGTGCAACCGTCAACCAGAGTGCCGGTACCGTACGTGTCGGCGCTGTTGGAACCGCTAATGGTGGAACATTTGAAACGCGTCTTGTTACGGGGTCAACAGTAACAACTGGTACGGCAACTTACAATCTGTCCGGTTCTGCTATTTTGGACACAGATGTACTCAGTAAGGGTAATAAAGTCGACACTGGCGCCACTTTTAACGCTACTGGCGGAACGCTGGTCCTCCGGTCCATGATCTATAAGTTTGGGCTCAACAGCGAAGGTTACGGCTTTAATCAGGGCACTTGCAAACTGGAAATAGGCGCTATTGATACTGTTGCCGCGATAACCGTGGGTAACAGCTCCAATTTAATGGATTATACCGTTGGTACAGGCGGAACCCTGGATTTTGACATTGCCTCTGCAACTTCGTTCGACAAGATTACCCAGTACGGGAGTGTTGCCAACACCTTGGGCGCAACGTTGCAGATCGACCTCTTGGGTGGTTATACCCCGCTTCCGGGCAGCTTTTTTGATGTATGGGCTTTCAGTGCCACGGGAAAATCTGGCAGCGGCACATTCGCCACCCTTCCAGCCAACTGGACTGCTACATGGATTGATACAAATGCCGATTCAATTACAGATACTCTTCGCCTGACATACATCCCTGAGCCGGCTACAATCGCATTGCTTGGTCTTGGCTTACTGGCCATGAGACGCAACAAAAAGTAAAGAGAAGTTGACCAGAATTATGAACTCAGGGCCATATTCGATAATCGAGTATGGCCCTGAGGCAATTTGAGCGGTCCGAAGTGTTGGTCTATGCTCTTTTGCAAGTCCAAAATAACATTACTGTTGTCAAGGCGTCATTCCGGGATTCTTACAGGTTTTATTTGTTATAGTCCGGGAGCATTGCGCAATATAGTAATAATAAACTAACAGGTGTTTCTTGGTCTGAAGTGGTGCACTTCAGATTGAAATTCGGAATGTTTTGTAAACTTTTCGGTATATCGGGGCAGTTTTTTGTCTGAGGAGGACATGACTATGAAGAGTGGAATGATGTGGATGGCGTTGGCAGCGGCGATATTGGTTTCTACGAACGCGTGGGCGGTCTGGAATCCCGATACGGATCCCTGTCAGGTTTTCGATATGAATTTTGAGACTTACAGCAACACATCGCACACGGCCAAAGATTTAGTAAGCGGTCTTGTTGGAACGCTGGATTCTTATAACGATGTCAACCCGAATGTGTTTGGAGAAACAAGCTTGACCGGTCTCGGTCATGACGCGAATTTCGCGGCGATGCATGACATATCCCTTGGTGCCGGTGTAGCATCCGACGGCCCATGCCCCAATGATGTTAGGCTGGTGATGCAAACCGGTACAAGCATCTTCGACCTTTCTGCTGTTCCTTATAAAACTTCTTCCCCCTTTTCTTATATGACGGATAAGCGTACCTGGACATTCTGGTTCAATGTGCCGAGTATCACCGATGGCACTATAATAAGACATGCAAGTAGCTATGCGTACGAGTACCTGGAGGACCCGTCGTATAATTCGTATAAGAATCTCATATGGGAAATACGCATATATGGCGGCGTGCTCCAGTTTTATCACAAGAACAACTGCCTGAAGATGCAGACGGCATCAACCCTGAGCGATTTGGGGCTTACAACCAACACATGGCATCATGCAGCCGTTGTACTTGACAGAAGTAATTGCGTGGAGACAAGCGTTCCCACAACCCAGTTAAGCTGCAAGATATATATCGATGGTCTTGAGGTGCCTATAATAGTTACTTCTTTTAATACTTCGACTATGAACGTTGATGCATTTTATGACTCACCTTTGTGGATTGGAGCAGGGGAACGCGTTTTTGACGGCTTGCTCGATGAGGTACGTCTTTTTATGTGCGACCTGACCCCCTTACAGGTCAGTATTCTCAATCAGCCGGATAAAACCAACCCTGTAGCTCTGCTTCCTATCCCGAGGTCTTCGGAGGTGGCTATGGGAACAGGTCTGAGCTGGGTGCCTGCAGGCAGCTCGCCTGCGCCTACGGCACAGAAGGTATATTTCGGCACGGACCCGAATAGTCTGCCTCTTAAAAAGACAGGCGACGGCTCACTGAATTCGGTATCAAATGCTGATATTAGCGGGCCATTGTCGCTTAATACCACGTATTATTGGTATATTCGTTCAACCATCAGCGGCAATGATGTAAATGGGCCCCTCTGGTCGTTTACGACCGAAACAGGCAAGGCGGTCAATCTGTCTCCCATAGACGGCGCGGAAGATATAGATGTTTGCGATGTTAATTTGTCGTGGTTTACTCCTACGGCGGCGACTTATACGGTTTATGCGTCAGCAATAAGGTCACTGGTGGAGACAAATGATGTCAGTGCGCGGATTGCAAATAGCATCTCAGACCCCTGCATAATGGGTTATGACCCCAACCTCAGGGGCGCCATCATTTATTGGCGTGTAAACAGCACCTATGCGTCAGTGGGGACGGTAGCGGGGGATATATGGAGTTTCCGCACCAAGCCGTACGAGCTTGTCTTCAACACCGATGCCAACGCGACGACCTATGCGGATTATAATATCCCGGCTTATACCTGTGTAGTTCACGGAGACGGCTGGTCTGACCCTTGTGCAACAGCCACTCTTGCCTCGGACGGTGTGGCGGTATTCAACTTCCCGAGCGGCTTTAATTATGACAGGCGTTACGATATTATCGTTGTGCCGCAGGTTCGTCCAGAATGGGTTGATACCAACATTCCCACACCGCTTGCTATTCACGTAACAGGCAATTTCTATTTCGACGGCAGGGTACAAATTGCCGGAGATGATATTTTGACTACAATTCAAGATCTTACCTACGCACGTTCGGGCGGTTTCCCCGGACCCAAGCACAACCAGGATTCAAGCGTTTTTGTTGACAGCCCCCAGCCTGCTTTGGCAGATTACTGGACTAAGTACACTTTCCCCACGAATAACTATACTCGCTTTGGTGTATATACTTCGAGTTCTGAACATGACATATATGTCCCAACAGCCCTTGCGCAGAGCACATTTGGCCCCGGTGTTCCCGTAAACCCGCCATATAAGGGCGGCGGCGGCGGCGGTGCCGGCGGTGTCGGCGGCGACAGCGGTCGCGGTTACTGGTCGGGTGTATTTTCCGGCGGCCCAAGCTATGGCGATAAGGAAGTGCCTGTTCCGTTTGGCGGCAGCGGCGGCGGATGGGGCGGCAATACTTCTCCGGGCGGCGCGGCAGGCGGCGGCGGTATTGAGATTGTCGCTACGGGCAACGTGGTTCTTGACGTTAATTCCCAAATCATCGCCAACGGCGGTGGTCAACTGTGTTCGTCGGTATCGTATCCGGCGGGCGGCGGCGGCGGCGGTTCGGTAAGGATTATTGCCGGCGGCTCTGTTACCAATAAAGGTATTATCAATGTAAACGGCGGTAAAGGTGGCGATGGCAATGCTAAGGTTAATGATACGGGCGGCGGTGGCGGCGGCGGCCGCGTGGCCATTTTCTGTGGCACTACCTACTCTAACATGGGCACAATTACCGCTGACGGCGGGGCTAAGGGGGTTACTTATAACGACCCATGTATTACTGGACTTCCAGCTGCTCTTGCCCAAGATGGCCAGGATGGTACCATCTTTGTCACAAGCGGTTCGCCCAAGAAGGCCTCAGCGCCCACGCCCGCAAACGGCAATCAGATGGTTTATTGTCATCCCGACCCGTGTACTAATTTCCAGTTGAAATGGTACTCTGGTTACGGCGGCACAACCGATGTCGTTTATTGCGATACTAATACGAATCCAGCCACTTCGCGAGGTTCGGTTTCCGCGACTCGCGGTCAGCATAGCGTAACTATGACTGTTTCTTCCGGCAATACCTACTATATGAAGGTTGTAACTGACGGTACCGTCAGCAGTGATACGTGGTCCTTTACGACGGTTAACTGGAGATGCATGCAGTATGATGGAACCGCCCCTCATGTGGGTGGACCGGAGTGGGATTTCAATCATAACTGCGTCCTTGATCTTGAAGATTTTTTGTATTTTGCTGATGACTGGTTAAACCCTGCATTTGGCCAATACAGGCTCGAGTTTATTGATTTTGCCAGGTTCGCAAATGAATGGAGGCAGTGTTTTAATAGAACGGACGGCGGCTGTGCCGGCTTTTAGATTTTGAATAAGTTTTTGGATTTGAATGGTTGTGTGTTTGTTTAAGCTTTTCAGGTCGATGTTAATAAGGATGATGCCATGAAAAGTAAACAAGGTTTTACATTGGTAGAGTTGTTGGTGGTAATTGCGATTATCGCCCTGCTGATGGCGGTGCTTTTACCTGCATTGAACAAGGCCAGAGAGCAGGCCAGGCGGGTAGTTTGCGCCAATAACCTTAAGCAAATTGGGATTGCGATTCTTGCGTATAGCGGGGATACCGATTTAATGCCGTTTTATGGCGGCACAGACCCTACCTATTCAGGCAAATTTAAGGGCACTTCTGATGATGGTGAAGGGCATCCTTATGTTGTTTATCGCAGTGACAAGGATCCTTGGCGTGGCCCCCCGCTTGTCCCAATGAGACTGGCCTGTCTTTATGCTCGCGGCTATGTAGCAGATGGGAAAATATTTTATTGCCCGTCCAATAAGAACCCCTCATATATGTATAAATCGTATACAAACCCCGACAAATGGGGTACTTTGCCGCAGAATTACAACACATCACTTCCCCAGCCAAATCAGTGGGTGCGTATCGGATACACTTATTACCCGATAGATGAGACCCTCGCAGGCGCTATGGGTATGGAGCCGGATGAAGTTGCCGGCTATCTTGTGCCTAAATATACGTCAAGAAGACTTACTCAGCTTAGCCGGAGTAGCCCGTATGCGACGGATGTTATTTGGTCAAGAAATGACATAAGCCATAAGGCAGGAATAGACTCTTCGAACCATATACAAAATGGCGGCATCAATGCCTTGTTTAAGGATGGCCACGTCAGGTTTGTTAGAGATGAGAACGTTTCGTATAAGCTTACGCCTGTGTCGCCTGCTTTACAGGGCACGGTCTTCGATAATGAATATTGGGACCTCTGGGATCCTGTGGGGCCGAAAGAGGACACTGATTGCAGAGTTCTTTTCTACAATATATTCAAGATGATTAAGCCCTGATGATTTGCTCCAGCAGCACAGAATTGAATCGCCATAGGAGTATAATGATAATGTCCTGGTTGTATGAAACAGGTGTCTTCCGGGACAGCGGGCCAGGTGCGGGGGTGAAAGCGGCGTTATTGTTTGGGTGGGGGTTGTCTAATACACGGGTGATGAAAAGTATCTCTATTCTCATTTTCTGTTTATTTGCGATGTCCGGGGTCAGCAATGCCTTTGATGTTAACGCCTTTCCCGGCGCAGAAGGTTCAGGCCGTTTCGCGACAGGCGGGCGAGGCGGCGCTGTTTACGAAGTAAACAACCTCAATAACAGCGGAACCGGCTCTATCGTCGATGCCGTAAGCCAGCCAAACAGGACGATTGTATTCAGGGTGTCCGGCACAATTGCTCTGGGGTCTGTTATTCTCGAACCTAAATCCAATATAACAATCGCGGGCCAGACCGCTCCCGGTGACGGTATCTGTCTGAAGGGCCGTATTCATATAAAGAACAATGTGCATGATATTATCATTCGCTATATTCGGGTGCGCGTGGATGCAGGCGCTGCCAATTCCGCCGGCGACGCGATTGATATCGATTCCGGCTACAATATCATTATCGACCATGTTACCGCTTCTTATGCGCGTGACGAAACTATTTCGTGTCAGGAAGATTCTAATAATGTTACAGTTCAGTGGTGCATAATGAGCGAGGCGTTGACCTTCGAGAACCACAGTTACGGTTCGCTTATCCGGGGCCAATACGGCCAGAATAAAACGTATCACCATAATCTCTATGCGCATAATCAGGGCCGAAATCCGAGACCGGGCAACTATTTGACTAGCGACATAGACCCCGAAGGACTGCATTTCGATTTCCGCAACAATGTGACATATAACTGGAAGGGGTCCGTTTCAGGGTACAATGATGATGGTCCCGGCTATGTCAGCCGTTATAATTTCATAGGCAATGACTTTATCAGAGGCCCGGAGTCGTCCAGTGGCAGTTTAATCGTTTTCCGCGAGAGTTCTCCCGATGCCAACGGGTATTTTGCCGACAATGCCAAGGACGATGTTGTGCCGACAGTGGGTTCCGGTCAGTGGCTTTTGGTTGATTTTAACGGTTTTACCGCTGCGCAACAGCTCACCTATAGAAATTCGGGCATAGTGCCGATGGAGCCCGTGACCACAACCTCGGCGGCACAGGCCAAAATAGATGTACTGGCTGATGCCGGTGCAAGTTATCCGAAGCGAGACATAATTGATACCCGCATTGTCAATGACGTGCTCAACAAAACAGGACACTCCATCGTCGATACTAACGCGCAACCCGAAGGTGGCTGGCCTGCACTTAACTCGCTGCCAGCCCCGACGGACAGCGACCATGATGGAATGCCGGATATATGGGAGATTTCGCACGGTCTGGATCCGAATGACGCCAACGACCGCAACGGCTATACCCTTGACCCTAACTACACTAATCTTGAGGTTTATCTCAATTGGCTGGTATCTTCGGTCAGGACAGACATTGTCTATGATGGTATAGTTAATTTTTATGACTTTGCGGTGTTTGCCAATCACTGGAATACTTCCGCCGGCAACCCGCTTTACAATGAAAGATACGATTTTGACCATGATGGCAATATATCAATAGATGATTTTTTCTATATCGCGCAGGATTGGCTGACAAGCGGCCAGGAATATTAGCCCTGCGAGAGGAACTTAGTGAATCATTCAGATCAAACGATGACCAAAGTTTTAATCTGAAGCGCAACACTTCAGATCAAAATGCGTCTGAGCAAGCAAACGGGAGCATTAATCTTATTAACAAGTGCCCCGGAATTTGAAGGGAAGTATTTATGACAGGGAAAGTTTTTAAGTTGTCAGCGGTTTTATCTTTGCTGACAGGTTGCGCGTGTTTCGCAGCTCAGGATAGCAATGCGCCCTGGCAGCCGGATGTAAAACTGTCCGGTTTGACCAAGCTTTTTGAGACCGGCAAAACCCGCCAGATCGTAGTAAGTACCGACGGCCATGCCGATTTTAATTCGATACAAGAAGCTATTAATTCTGTTGGCAAGGATAATAAAGAAAGAGTTGTCGTGCTGATAAAACCCGGTTTTTATAAACAGCAGGTTCTGATACCCAAAAACAAACCTTTTATTACCTTGCGGGGTGCCGACCCATATAAAACGATTATAAGCTATAATCTTAATCATGAGATGATCAAGCCCGATGGCTCAGGCAAATATGGCTCTGATTGCGCGACGCTCGTTGTCGACAGCCCCGATCTTATATTGGAAAATCTTACCATTGAAAATACCCACGGCCCTCATCCGCAGGCGCTGGCTGCAAAGCTGGTTTGCGAACGTGCGATTGCCGTTAATTGCCGTTTTCTGGGCGGACAGGACACGCTGATGGCGAATTCGGGCCGCCAGTATTACGTGAACTGTTATGTAGAAGGCGGCACGGATTTTATTTATGGTTATGCTCAGGCTGTTTTTGACAACTGCATGATACATTCCAAGGGGAACAGTCATATTACAGCCCATGCAGCTTCCGAGCCAAATCTTCCTACCGGCTTTGTTTTTTATAGTTGCCGGGTCACAACGGCCGATGGAATTATGACAGACCTTGGCAGACCGTGGCGCCCTTATGCAAAGGTGGTTTATTATGATTGCTGGCTTGACAAAGGCATAAAGCCAGAGGGCTGGGATAATTGGCGTGATCCAAACCGCGAGAAAACGGCTTTTTATGCGGAATATAAAAGCTCCGGCCCCGGTGCTAATTCTTCATCGCGCGTGAAATGGTCGCATCAGCTTACAGATGAAGAGGCCATAAAGTTTTTGCCGGAAAACTTTATGAAACTCGACGGGCATACTATTGACCAGTGGCTTCGGGAAATTCTTGATTTTCGCAAAACAACTGCTCTTAAGAATTAAATATTTATGAAAACCGTTAAGATTGCAATTTTTTGTTTGTTCGTATTGCTTAGTTTTAATAGCGTCTGGCCTGCTCTGGCAACATTGCCGGCCTTTCCGGGCGCCGAAGGTTTCGGGATGGGCGCTGTCGGCGGCCGAGGCGGCCAGGTTATTGAAGTTACCAATCTCAATGACAGCGGTCCGGGCAGTTTAAGGACGGCTGTAGATGCCAACGGCCCAAGAATTGTCGTTTTTCGTGTTGGGGGCTATATCGAACTGAAGTCAGTGTTGGATATTAACAAGCCGTATATTACGATTGCCGGCCAGACTGCTCCGGGTGACGGAATATGTCTTAAGAATTACTATATTGCTGTGCACGCTGACAATGTGATTATTCGTTATTTGCGTGTGCGGTCCAGCGATATTGCAAAAGAGGAATTCGATGCTATCTCGATTTTTACCGGCCACAATATTATCATAGACCATTGCTCGGCGAGTTGGTCAACGGACGAAACCATTTCAGTTGCTTCAAAAAAAGGCAACTTGGGGAATGTTACAGTCCAGTGGTGTATGATTACCGAAAGTCTGAATTGCTCCGTTCATCATAAGGGCTGTCATGGCTATGGTTCTTTAATCCGCGGCGGATACGGCAATGGTATTACCTATCATCATAATCTTTATGCTCATCATGAAGGCCGAAGCCCCCGTCCGGGTAATTATGTTGACTCTGAGCGTGACCCCTGCGGTTTGTTTTTCGATTTCCGTAATAATGTGGTTTATAACTGGGGGGGGCATTATGCTGGGTACAATGATGACGGTAAAAACAAGGATAATAGTTTTACCAAAATTAACTTTGTGAATAACTACTATATAAAAGGTCCCAACTCCACAGGCAGTTATGCTTTCAAAGAAACGACCACTTGCTGCAAGGCATATTTCAGCGGTAACTGGATGGATGGTAATTGTCCCAAGGATCCATGGGATCTTGTTGAATTTGTTGGTTTTACTCAGGCGCAGAAAGATGCGTATAAACAATCAGTCCCGATACCGGTTGCGCCGGTGGCCGCTGAGGATGCGTCAACAGCGTATACGCGGGTTTTAGCCGATGCCGGCGCGGTATTTCCTGTCCGGGATGCAGTTGACAAACGTGTTGTGGACAGCGTGGTAAAAAAAACGGGCGGTATAATTAATCATATAGAAGAAGTCGGCGGCTATCCGATGATGGAGTCCGGCACACCACCTGTCGATAGCGACCACGACGGGATGCCTGATAAGTGGGAGTTGGCTGTTGGCCTTAATCCTTTCAATGCAAACGATGCCCGCGGTGACCGCGATGGCGACGGCTATACCAATATTGAAGAATATATTAATTGGCTGCCGCTGGGAAAGCCGATGCCGGGCAAATTGGCAGATATTAATAGTGTCCGTGTGGTTGATCCTAATAGTGCTTTGCGGACTGGCGTTAGGCGCTAATTAAGTTCTTTTGGGAATTTTGAAGAGTATTTTGATGGATAAGCTAACAGTAGTCAACATAGGCGGCTTTGGCCACTCAGATGCGGTTTTTCGCGATTTAATTGGAATGCAGGAAGCCGAACTGATCGGGCTGGCTCCCGCGTATCAGGGTGAAGACATTTCGAAACCCCTGGGACTTCAGCCGGCTGTCGGGAAGAAGGTATATGATGACTATAAACAGATGCTCAAGGAACTTAAACCTGATGTGGCGATAATCAGCACAAGACTTGACCTTATTCCACTCCTGATAATGGATACCGCCGGTGCGGGCTGTCACGTAATAGCTGAAAAACCGCTTGCTTTGGATTTGGCAATGCTGGAAAAAGTCCGTAAATCAGTGAAGCGAAATAAAATTAACCTTATGGCTATGCTGACTATGCGCAGTGACCCTCAATTTGTAGCCGCCCGGCAGGTTTATGATAGCGGTGCCATTGGCGAGGCTGTTTTAGTTAATGCCCGAAAGAGCTACAAATGGGGTACAAGACCCGACTGGTTTGGAGACAAGGACAAATACGGCGGCACAATAGGGTGGGTCGGCATACACGCCTTCGATTATATCAACTATATTACGAGTTTGGGTTTTACTAAAGTTGCCGCGATGCAAAGTAATTTTGCGCATAGCGAACGGGCTGCCTGTGAAGATAATTGTGCTCTTATGGCGGAACTTGGCAACGGCGGACATGCTACGATAAGTGTTGATTATTGCCGTCCGGAAATTGCCAAAACTCACGGGGATGACTGGATAAGAATCGTCGGGACAAAAGGAGTGCTCGAGGCAAGCGGCTCTAAAAGGGAATGTTCTGTTATCAGTAACGATAAAGGCAGTTTTCAGTATCCGTTGCCCAACGGAAAAGATAAGATATTCAGCAGATTTCTTTTGAATATTCTTGACGGCAAAAGCAATGACGAAATTGCACAGGTATCTTTTATGCTTACAAAAGTATGCCTGATTGCCCGCGAGGCCGCTCAAAAGAACAAGGTTTTGAATATAGAATAGTAATGGAACAGGCGATGATTAAGTTGGCGATGGTAGGTGCAGGCGGATACGCTTATGAATTGATAAAGCGGATCTGTGATTTACCCGACAAAATAAAGCTGGTGGCAGTGACGAGCAATCCGACGAGGAAGTCGTCAGGCAGGTCGTTCTGTCAGAGCAAAGGCATTCCGATTTATGATGATACTGACCAGATGATTAAGAATGTTAAGGGGATTGCTGATGTGATTTTTATTCCGGCACCGATTCACAAACATTTTAGTCTGACCACCAAGTGCATAGATGCCGGTTTTGATATTTTTCTTGAGAAACCCCCAGTCGCTACCATACAGGACCTGGATGAGTTGACAAAATATGTATCGAAGCGAGGCAAAAGAGTTCCTGTCGCGTTTCAATATCTGTATTCAGCGATCATACAGGAGTTAAAGAAACGGATCGTGGAAGGCCGTTACGGAAAAATAAAACGAGTGCGTGGCATGGCCGGCTGGCCGAGATTCGACACATATTACAATCGCAGCGAGTGGGCGGGTAAGCTTCATATAAATGGCGAATGGATTCTGGACGGGACGATTAATAATCCTCTTGCTCACATGCTGAGTGACGAATTGTATCTTGCTTCTATGAAGCCCGGCGCGATGGCAGAGCCTGTAAGTGTCCAGGCAGAGTTGTATCATGGCCATGACATAGAGAGCGAGGATACCAGCAGTTTAAGGGTCGTAACCGACAAAGGCGTTGAGATACTGTTTAATGCTTCGCTTTGTTCCGATGCAAAAATGGATCCATCCGTTATTATTGAGTGTGAAAAGGCAAAAATCGAGTATGTTGGTTTCTGTAAGGCAACGATAACGCTTGAAAATGGCGAAGTTGACCATATAACTGACGATAATGAAAAACGCATCAACATGCTTGTAAAACTGGCTGAGCATTATGAAAACAGATCGCCATATCCTGTGAGTCTTGAGACCTGCAGGCCTTTTACGCTGGTGGTAAACGGCGCATTTGAATCGTGTGGTTATCCCCATTCGATTGACAAGAAATATCTGAGCTGCCGTGAACAGAGCGATCCCAAGGGCGATACGATTAAAACGGTAATCAAGGATATTGACCATATTTTGCGTGTTGCTCATGAAAACGGCAAACTGTTTTCCGAAGTGGGCGCGGCATGGGCTAAAAAGTCCAGCAACTTTGATTTGAGGGGTTATAAAAAATTCCCCACCACTGCTCGTTTTGAATTTGAATAGGAAGCAGGGTGTAAAAACTTGTGCGACTGTTAAAGTGTTGTGAATCCAGAGAGTTTGGCTATATATTTGCTTCGCCTTATCATCCGCAGACCAACGGCAAGATAGAACGCTATCACCGCTCGATCAAAGAACAGTTGCTGCTGCGCGTGTTGGAAAGCTCGGAGGAACTGGAAAAAGAAATAGCACGTTTTGTTGCATGGTATAACTCCAGGCGGTATCATGAGGCCCTGGGTAATGTGATGCCTGATGATATTTACTTCGGCAGACGGGATGAAATACTAAAACGCAGGGCAAAGCAAAAACCATTGAAAACAGAAAAGAGTTTAACTCAAAGGTAACCGTAACCAGAAGCCAAAAACGTCAACCAAAATAGGCCTCTTTACTGTCTCATTTAGGCTGATGGCATACAGTAATCGTTTTCAAGACTGCCATCGACAAACTTGCCGAATAATCCCACGCTGAACCATTACCCAAAATCCACCATTCAGGCATTGTGCAACCCGTGTTACCGTAAATGCGTGTCTGCTCCGCCGCTTTTGACAACTTTGTACTCCGGCCCGGCGGTAATGAGGATGGCCTCAATGCCGTCCAGCGACTCAACGAGTGCAAGGCCCTTTTCAGCCCCCATTACATTTACAGCCGTTGAAAGTGCATCCGCATCCACAGCAGTTGCGGCGAAGATGGTGTCGCTGCTTAACTTACTTGCCCCTGTCGCAGTGCTCGTATCGATGATGTGACTGTATCTCTTCCCATCTATGGTCACAAACCGCCTGTAGTCGCCGCTTGTTGCAACCGCCATATCATTCAATTTCAAGACCATCAACACCTGTTCTGTGCCAATGGTGCCATTCGAGTTCGTCGGGTCTGCACCCGGTTGTGCCGCCATTGGGTTTTGCAGGCCAACCAGCCAGGTGTCTTTGTCTGCTGGTTTGCCGAAGCAGCGTATATCGCCGCCCGCATCGACCATACCGCCAATGGCCCCGCACCGCCGCATTGCCTCAACGGCCTTATCGACGGCGTAACCCTTTGCTATCCCGCCCAAATCCAGACGCATCCCCTTGACCGCAAACCGCACCGTTCGCTCATTCGCATCCAGTATCAGTTTTTCAAATCCGACTCGCGCTTTGGCGGCAGCAAGGGTGTTTTCGTCAGGTACGGCGTTCGCCTCGCCAGCTTTATGCCAGAGGTCCACCAAAGGCCCGACGGTAACATCAAACGCGCCATTGGAAAGCCGGCTGAACTCAACGCTTTTTTGAAGTATTTCAAAAAGCTCAGGGCTGGCCTTGACGGGGTTTGTAAATGCCTCGCGGTTGACCCTGCTTAACTCGGAGTCATCCTTGTAATCACTCATCGTTGCATCGATTCGTTTGAGTTGTTCAAATCCCGCCTCGATGCAGCGTTTGCCCTGCCATTGGTGTTTTGCTACCACCACTATTCGTGCCAATGTCCCCATCACCTCGCGGTAGCCGCCGTCGATTTCAATCGGCTGGCGTATCTTTTCCACCACAAAAAAATAAACGCCGACCAAAAGAATCCCGGTGATAGCAATCTTTATCGCAACTCGCCTGCTGCTGTTCTCCAACTCTATCTCCAGAAAAACAAAATTAAGGTAACTAAAAGGTTTATTGCGAGTCCGTCTTTTTATAGAAATCGGCCTCGTGTTCCGACAGTTTGTTTTCGCGAATCAGGTTTTTGATTTTCTGTGTATCGACGTTTCTGGGTTGTCCTGCCGAAGGCGATGCTGCAACGGTGGTCGATGTGACCGGCAATTCCTTGATGAAATTTCCGACAGACATAGAAGCAATACTGATGGCAATTACAAGCACAGTCGGGAGAAAATAGCGAGAGGCAAAACCAGCAGGTAATTCAGCGACAACAGATTTTCTCTCATATCGGCATTTGTCGCAATAGATACAATCGAGCTTATCATTGAAGCTCACCCCGTATTCGCAGTTGGCATATCGTTTCGCAGGCAAATACCGGCTGAATATCGCAATTTTATTAAATAGCGACAAAAACGCCCCAGCCGGACACAGATACCGGCACCAGAAACGCGAATAGAAAAAAGAGCCGATAAGTGCCACGGCTACGATGACCAGCAGGAACTCGTCAAAATGCCTGAAACTGAAAACTCTAATCAAAGGGTCTATGGCAAGTGTATTATGATTTCGAGACAGGAAAAACGCAGCTACGAGAACAAAAAGAATGACGAATTTGACGAATCTTCCTTTTTGCATCTGCTCCCTTGACAGAATCGGTCTGAATCGGGCCGGCAGCACATAACTGACAAACTCCTGCAAGGCACCGAAGGGGCACAGATACCCGCAATAGATGTTGCCAAATAATACAGCCAACAACGGTGCTCCGATTGTAAGAATAAATACTCCCGTCGATACTGAAAGAGGGATAGCCAATGACAATAAAGAAGCAATCTGTTCGGTAGAAAACTGGGCATTGAGAAAAATACCGCCGAGCAGAATGTTAAAACCGAGGACAAACAATCGTGTCCGGAAGCTGCCTCGATATATAACGATTAGAGTCAGTAGTAAGATAGCAAGAAGATATACACCCTGTGAATCGGGCAGCCAACGGGCGGCAACAGTTGTCGTTTGCTGAGCGTTTTGGCCGAGGATTTGAGTTGCAAAGGCGCTGCCTGACTGGGCGAGAGATTCGAGGACTGCTTTTGAACTGACGGTCGCGCCTGTGATAGTATCAACATTTGCGAATGGCTGAGGACCGAAAAGGGCATGGTCTTTTAGTGAAGGCAACCAGTTAGTGAGCATATCGAGATAAGAGGGAGTTTCATTTGAACGAATTATATGAAAATCGAGAAGATTGCCTGCGGCATCGGTGCGAATGGCTATATTTATTTTGCCGCCAAATCCTTGAACATTCGGGGCAAGGTCAGCGGAACTAAAAATGAAACCTGCGAGTTTGTCGTTGGCATCGTAGGTTTTAAAATAGGTCGCGGTTCTGCCGGTATTGGGTAGAGTAATGGTTGCGGCCTCAATTCGGAGCGAGCCGGCCAGGGCCTGAGCTTCGCGTAGCGGAAGTGCAGGAGTAAATCTGGCACCTACGGCAATGAGCAGGTTTGAACAAAGGATTAGCGTTACAGCAATGCCAAATAGTGCATAACCTGCCGAACGAAAAATTGGTGAGACAAAAACTTTTTCTGGACGGTCTATTCTTAACACGGTTGCGGGCAGGTTGGCAAGAGTGAGTAATATGAACATCAACATTGTAATCTTTGCGCCAAGGATGGGGATAAGAACGAGGGCGGCGAACAGTCCTCCTGCCGCTGCACCGATATGGTCAGCGTATTCGAGTCGCACCGATGTCTGTGTAGTATTCAAACCGCTCACGGCCAAAAGATTGCCGGTTATCGGGAAGTAAGAACCGGCGCACAAGCCGCAGACAATAAATGCAACTGCGAAACTTATATGAGACCAGCCCGAAGCGGGCCAAAAGGCAACGGCTGCCAGAACAGCGCAATGGATTAACAGAACCGCCATAAGAAGTACCTCAGAATTCTGCACATATTTCCTTTGCAGAAGGCGATTGGCAATTGTTGCGCCTGCGGCGAGGCCGGCCATATACATTGAAGAAATGGCGCCGATATGCAAATAGAGAGAGCCGAAACGGGTCTGGTAAAGATACATCAGAACGATTACGACACCGATACCGACAACGCCCGTGGAAAAAAGCAAAAACGTGAAGTCAAAGGTTGACGGCTTGGCGGCAGCGGGAGAAGTCAGAATAAATATCAATCGTAGAATCACATAAATGATAACAGGAACTAAAAATGCCGGAAGGCCGGCAAGCAAAAGATGTTTGAAAAACAAAGTTACAGGTGCATCAGATTGTTTTGCCGCGAGCAATAGGGCATAGAGATTAGCCAGCGGCCTCGAATCACGATTGAGAAGATGCTCGGTGGGTAGGTCAACGGCATTATAGGCGTCGAATGCCTTGGCGGCGCGGTCAGGCAGGTAAATACTCAAAAGACCATTGGGTGGATAGACATTAGCAGCGCCTGGGATTAAGGTGAAACGTTCCCGCAATAAGCCGGGGTTACCAGTAAGGTTGTTAGAGTCGGAGACGATAAACCAGGAGTTGTCGCCGGGCACAAGGGCGATATGAGAGAAAACCTGTTCGAGTGTAAGCTTTGTAGAAGCACCGATAGTGGCAAGCTCAGTACCCATAATGTTTTCGCCGGCTGGAATACGAACAGCCAGCACACCTGAAGAGCCAAGAGCGGTTTTCAACTGCTCATAAAACTCGATTGTAAAGTAACGATTCAGGATTGAACTTGTTGCATCAGGCAGATTGACGATAACGAGGTCGAATCGTTCTTTTTGCCGGTTCAGCAAAGCACGCGGGTCATCTGTAAAATTCTCAAATCGCTTATCAGAGATACTCATTTGTCGCGGCACAAATTCCAGGACGCGACGGATATACTCGCTGTCAGGATTGGCCCAAACGAGCCGGTCAATCTGCGGAAGCTGGAGAAACTCACGACAGAGGCCGAGTCCTGAGCCAATTACGAGAACGCGAGATGCCTTTGGATTCTGCGATAGGGTAAGAGCGACAATTTTTCCGGCGGAAGTCGGGTCGGGTACGGCTTCGACAACGCTGCCCTCACGGACGGCGACCCACTGGTTCTGGTAGAGGCCATAGAGGTATTCGGCCTGTGCGGTCTGAAAGGAGCCGGTAAGGGAATCCGCCGGAAGAAGGCGGGACCATTTGACGGTGCGTAAATAATTGGCAAGCGGTTTATCGGCACCGAACGCCGCTGTAAAACCAAGAAGAAGAACCAGCAGAAAAATCGGCGGTACCGTTATTTTGCGCGAATGATGCGACACTACAAAAAAAGATGGCAGAATAGCAAGCGAGAGAACAAAGGCGAGAAGAAGAAAAATTTTAACGGAACTTATACCAAAGGTCAGCAGCACTGTTGTGCCGAGGCCGCCGATGAAGCTGCCAAGTGATTCGAGCAGGTAAACCCGCGAGACAGCCGGCGTTGTTTCGAGGGCGACCCAGCGACAGGTTAGAGGAAATAGTAAGCCGGTGATGAAGCTGACGGGGGCATTAACCAATGCGCTTAAAAGCAAGGCGGTAGGGATGGGTAAAAGCGTATAAGGGGCAATGTCTGCAAGCTGGCGAATATGAATAATTAGCAGCACCTGAAGAACAAAGGCAGGAAGATAACTCAGGAAGAGCAACTCAATATTTGCAAGCAGAAAGTCGGTGAGACGTTTGCTTCTGTTGACCAGCATTGCGCCGATAGCAATCCAGAGAAACCAGCAGGCAAAAAATATACCGATAGTGATATCGTTGCTTTCGAAAGAGGTAATGAATTCTCTGAAGATAAGTGTTTGAGCGGAGATTGAGAACAGGCCATAAGCAAGTATCACAAATCCGCGAGCCACGCCAGTTGGAAACGCGGAATTACGAGGAGTACCGAGTTCGGCGTGGTCAGAGGACGTCATTTTTCTTCACCAAACACCTCGGCCTGGAATACGAGGAAGCTCGCGTCTTTTTTCCAGCCGTCCGGAGGCAGCCCCGCCTTGATGGATAAGTGCGTCAATGTTTCTTCGATGGTCCACTTCTGTTCCGGAGCAACCTGAGGCAGAAAAAGGGCCGAATAACCTGCTTTATTCAGAACAATACCATCCGTGCCGAGCCGGATTTGATTGTATGAGTCGATGGGTTGCGGTACTGTAAGGGCGGATATTTCAATTTTTATGCCGGCAAGCTCGTCTCGTGTGACGGGTGAAAACCGCCAGTCATTGACAGCGGCGTTAATTGCATTAGCAATTACGGATTTATACAGCGACTGGCGAGGAAATACGTCGCCGATGCAGCCCCTCAAGTCGGAATTTTTCTTGAGAGTAACAAACGCGGCCCGCTTGGTCTTTATTGCATCAGTGACGGTGACACCAAGCTGTTCCGGGGTAGAGGCCTGCCCGTTTTGCAAATAAGATTCAATTGTCCTTCGGGCAAGCAGCAGAAGGTTCTGCTTATCTTTCTGAGTCAGTGAACTATCCGTGTTTGTCGGTTCAGAAGCAATTTGTTTTTGCCAGTCGCCGTGAAAGGCAACAGAGAGATAACTGACGGAATTGGTAAAATCGCCTGTCAGCTCGCCGGATGTGGTGTACTTGAGCAATTCTGGTTTGGTTCCGGACGGAAGCATCGAAAGGAGTATCGCAATCGGCACCCGGCCGCATATAGTCGCGCCTGTTTTATCGCAATATTGAAGAAAGCCGGTACTATCCAGTTTTGAGATGTAATCATAAGCGCCCATATCGAGCTTTTTAAGCCCATCGGGGATATTCTGGTCGAATGGGACGTAATCATAATTGGGGCCATAGTGAACAAAATCGGAACTTGCTACAACGAGGGTATTGCTATCGACCAGCGATTTCAGGATTGAAGCCACCTTTTGCACCGTTTGCGGTGAACACTGGCCTGCGACAATTGGGACAAGTTTGAAATCGCCGAGGCGATATTGCAGCAGAGGCAGTTGAATTAAGACGCTGTGCTCGGTCCTGTATGCCTGTGGGATGTCCTTAAAGAGTGGGGACTGTAAGAGTTTATTTATAAACTCAGTATCAAGTGGTATTTCACCAAGAGGGGTTTGGTAATGAGTTACGAGTCCCGGAACACTGAGGACATCCTGCATAGGGACCTGATGCGATGGACCAATGACAATGACGCGCTTGTATTTTGCTTTCGCGGCCTTAACTCCAAAAGCGGCTGTTTGGCCCGAGTATGCGTAGCCGGCGTGAGGACTTATAATGGCAACGACATCGTCCGCGGATTGCACCTGGGCTTTTTGAAAGAAACCCTCGACTTGTTTTGCCAGCACATTCGGGTCATTTGCATGCCAGCCCATTTGCCCCATTGGTGAAGTCAGGACGGACTTGGCAATCTGTGGTTGTTTCTGGGCTTCACTTTCGGCAGCTCTGGCCGACTGTGGTACTTGCAGGACAACGGGGGTAATTTTTTGCAGGTACGGTCCTATCAGAAAGAAACCGCCACCAAGCAAAAGTAGTATGACAAAGAACCGGATGAATTTTAACGTACGATTGGCACCATAACCGTAAGACATATTATCCACTCCATTTAGATTGTGAATTAATGTTGGCGATGGTTTTTAACCGACCTGGGTATTTTGACAACGGCTTTGCCCACAGGAATCTGCGAGGCAAAACGGTTTTAGCCAACGCCCAGCCGGCAACTAAGACCGTTGAGCCGGCAACCAATATTTTTTGCAGGAAACTGCGCCGAGTCATTTCCACACCCCGTATATTTTTTTGCCGCAATCCGGACAGCAGCCCTTTTTCAAAACGTTTGTCATGACAACGAATCCTTGACGTTCGATTAACATCTTTTTGCAACCCGGGCAATATGTATTCTCGCCTTGGCGGCTGCGAATATTGCCTATGTAAACATAATACAGGCCTTCTTCAAGTGCAATCTGGCGTGCCAAATCGAGCGTGTCCAGCGGTGTCGGCGGCAGATGCTGCATCTTGTACTGTGGGAAAAAACGAGAGAAATGCAAAGGTATATCGCTGCCGAGATTTGTCCTGACCCACCGAGCCAGGCGTCTAATATCATCCGGTTTATCATTGAGCGTCGGGATAATGAGATTTATCACCTCAACGTGCACACCCATAGCAACAGCATCTATAAGACATTGCTGAACAGGCCCCACTGTTCCTGAACAAAACTTTCGGTAAAAATCATCACTCATACCTTTGAGGTCAACACGGGCAGCGTCGGTAACTTCGAGCAGGTGCTTCCATGGCTTGGGATTACAATAAGCGGCTGTAACCAGCACATTACGCACACCGGCCTGTTTGGCCAGCCGGGCGGTATCATAAGCATATTCGTAGTAAGCAATCGGGTCGGTATATGTATATGCGATTGATGGTGACTTATATTGCCGGGCATATGCGACGAGTTGTTCAGATGTGACGAGAGAAGCGGTCGACTCTTCAGGATTGGCCTGCGAAATTTCCCAGTTTTGGCAGTTTAAGCAATGCAGATTGCAGCCAATCGTTGCAAGCGAAAGAATCGGCGTGCCGGGTAAAAAATGAAACAACGGCTTTTTCTCAACTGGGTCTATATTAATAGAACACGGATAGCCATAGACGACGGTGCGCAGGACGCCATCTATGTTGATTCTGACTCGGCAGTCGCCGCTTTGACCGGGTGCAATGATACACTCCCTCGGACACAACTCGCACTGAACCTTTTGATTCATAAAACGCCTTCTCAAATACTACGCAGTAATTATAACAAAGTTGGGCAAGAGATTGGAGAATTTTAGATACTGGATACTCGACGCACAATGCCGAAGTGTAAGGATAATATACTGCTCCATGTTAAGAAATAGCTAAAAGTATGGTAGTATTTCTTAACGGAGAGTAGTATGGCTGGCCCAAACGACCTGCAAACTAAGTATTATCACGTCATCTTTACTAATATCAGCTTTCCCAAAAACTTAGCATCAGATGAATATTTTTATAGTACGCCATGCTTACATCTTTATTTCGCCTGAGCATCTCGCTTGGATTATGCAGCACCGAAAAACCTATAAACTTGGTTCCACTTCACGAACAGCCAACAACTTAATCAGAAATTTCAATGTGATCTGCCGCCGTGCAGGCGTGAAGAAATGTACCCTGCATGATCTTCGTCGATCTGCGATTACCAACTGGGCCAAAAAATTACCTATACAGGTAGTACAGCAACTGGCAGGACATTCTGACATCGCGACAACAAGGCAATGCTACCTGCCCGTGCGGCCAGAAGACTTGGCTTCTGCAAGCAAAGTATTGAACAGCATTTTAGCCAAAACGGGAAGCAACTGACACTTTTTAACTCTCTGAGACATTTCAGATATTGGCAGAACAGACGGGAAGTTGTTATACTACAACCACTTAAAAATCCGGCGCCCGTAGCTCAGCTGGATAGAGCAACGGATTTCTAAAACTACTGCAAAAATCACTTCTTTCTATAACGAACGCCAATTCAAGCACTTAGGGAGTGGTAAGAATCGTCGCTTTTGGTAGATATCGTATCTAGTGGTTGTAGAACGGTTGTAGTTTTTTGCCGAGTGACACACATCATATCCTTCAAAAAACATGTCCCATACGGCATTTTTATGAACAACGGATTTCTAAAATGTTTGCGTTTTCTAAAATTTCTTTAAGTCTTTGATATCGCAAATCTTATAGATATACTATTTCTGTGATTTTACACGCTATTTGGCATTTTGGTTGTATGGTTTATCCTCTCATTAAGCCCGGACCAAGTTTCAGGGAGCATTCCATCAAAATGATGTTTTTTCCTATTTTCTTTTTCCTCTTAACGTTTTTTCATCATAGCCCCAGCCTTTGCACGAAGGTATATCAATCAGTATTAGACTTGTGTCACTAGGAGCTTTGAACTCAAGAAGATTCGCCAAATCAATACAGGCTTGATTTTTGCGATATAATTTTTCTTTATTTATTTCGACTTCCCCATCTGTGATGTAAACAAAAATACGGCGGCTGTTATCTGTTTTGAATTCAACATTCTTACCGTTGCTTAGGTCTGCTCTGTATATTGTTGCGCTGGTGTTAAATCACGATTGACAGGCATTATATCGATTCCTTTTTTAAAATTTCTCCGATTCGTCAGAATATTTTTATTGTGATTGGGTCTGCTGCCTTACTATGGACGTAATATATTTTTACTTTTCGTGAAGATTGTTCAAATGGTATTGATTTATCATTTAGCAAAACGTTTTTTATTGTTCTCGTAGTGTCCAGACAAATCTGTCCAGGCGTATTCTCATTGCCGCTGACTTCTATGTTTATTCCGCAGTCAGTCGTTTCAATGTTTACAATCTCGGAAGCTGTGTTTACAATCGTAAAATCCTTCGACACCGGCATATCAAACGCCAGCACAAGTCCACTGAATGGCGGGAGGGAAAATTGTCCGCCGAAGTTTGTTTTTGTTTGAATTGCCTGATTATGGTAATTCAGCATAAAATAGTATCCGCCGCCGTTTTTGTGCAGGCGTGTGCGCGTTATAACAAGCGGGTTATCGCACACAAATTGCCCCCTGAAATTATCAGCAAGACCTAATTTCTGCCACGCATATTTGTGAGCCGCCGATTGATAAATAAATCCCGTGCCGAGAATCGCCGCCGAGCCTTTGCCGCAGCTTACTTTAATTCCGCAGGGCTTTCTGTTTTGCGTCTGTGCGATAATATCAGCGGATTTTGCGTTAAATGTTTCAATATAACCTATGCCGTGTATAGGCTGGTTTGTGTCTGTCCAATAAATTATGCCGTCAGAATTTTCAATTATCTGTTCCGTTTTCACGCCCAGACCATCAGCTAAAATCGTGCAGGGCAGGGCATTGAGGTCAAATTTCGGCAAAGTCGGAAAACATATTAAATGACCGCCGTTGCGAACATATTCCAATAGTTTTTTCTGGCTTTCCGCATCCATCTGTTCCGTAAGAGCCGCCCAAATCTGTTTATATCCGCCGAGCTGATTCGTCTCTGCCGCCGTAATATCTGCAAAATCATATTCCTGATTATCCATTGCCAGCAGTTTGCCCACGCCATCAAAAAGCAGCTCATCTGTAACCATTCGCCAGTCGAGCTTTCGCCCGACACACGAGCCGTCATCGAGATTTTCGCCCGTGAACAGCGGATTGAGAAACTCGCGATAATAATATGGCGGATAAAACGCCAATGCCTGTTTTGCGTTTGTGCTGCACTGGCATAGCCTCTGGCCGTGCGTTTTAACAATACCGCTGATTCGCTGTATCACAGGATAACTTTCGCCGACTCTGCCCTGAACATCAATCGGCGTTTGCAGATAAAACGCTGAATCATAAATGCCCCAGCCGGGCGGATTTTCGCCTCCGCTGAACATATAATAATTCATACCGACTGCGCCGTTCGCCAAACAACCCTTATAGAACAGTTCCATTTCATTCGGATATATCCGAACATTCGCTTCTCGTGTTCCTGCCTGCAATTCCGCCACATAACTCGGTCCGCGATTGCCCTGTATGGATTTTGTCATCGCGTTGATAATTCTGTCATCGTGAAAATTCCTATACGATGGGTTTTCCGGTATATGGTCAACGCCGAGAAGAATATCAGGATACAGCCGTGATAGTTTATGATACATTGACAGGCAGACAGGCATTGTTTTGGCTCTGCCGAACACCCAGCCAGGCACATTATGAAACAGCGGAACTGTAATTTCGCGAAGTCTTATTTCCCTGATGAGCATTCCGATATATTCAGCGTAAAAATCACGATGAAAATTTTCCCAGTCCCTGTACGCGAAATGCTCAGCCTTTGTTTTTACCTCACCGGCAGGCGGAATGACTTCCTGGAAATTGCGACAATCCGTACCACAGCGTTCATTTAACGCGGAAATTGTTTTATAAGTTTTCTTCAGATACTCGCGATACGCCTTAATCGAACAACTGCTGTAATCGCCGCAGCCGTTGAGCCACTGGAACAGGCCAACCTCATTGCAGACCTGAATCATTGCAATCGGCCCGCCGTTTGAAAGCTGGTTCTTCGCAATCATCGGCATAACAGCATCATACCACTGCATTGTTTTTCGCAGATAATCCGGCTGGCAAAGGCAGGCATAACCGACCGGATACGGTTTGCCGTTTGAATCGCAGGCTAAAGCATCAGGGTAATTTTTTAAAAACCATCTCGGCAGGCCGTGCATCGAAAGCTCTGCCAGAATATATGGTCCAGGCTTCAAAATTAAATTAAGCTCCGTTTTTTTGCACAGCTCAATAAATCTTTCAAGATTCAGATTGGCCGCGTATCTGCCCGCGAAATCCGCCTCGCCCTCAATTTGTTCGTGCAGCGACCACGGCACATAAGATGAAACAGTATTCAGTCCTGCCTGTTTGATAAGTTCCAAATGTTTCTGCCAAAGTTCCGCATTAACGCGAAAGTAGTGCATCTCGCCGCTCAACAAAAAAACACTTTTCCCGTCAAGTTCAAACGACTGATTATTGAATGTTAGTTCCCTTGTCTGCAGTATTGCCTTTAATGCCGAGGGTGTCAATTTGTTATCTCCGAATTATTTTTGATTATCAGTTTTACGCCGGTTGGCACAACAAAGCCGTTTGTCGGCTGTATAGAGCCTTTCAGTCTAAACAAATATCCGCCGGATATTTGTTATATTTTATAAAAACGTTTTTACATCGCTATTCTGCAGGTTTTTATAATTTAAGTCAAGAAAAAAAATATTTTAAATATATCAAAATTTCGTTTTTTTTACGTAAATTATCAAAAGATATGCGTATTTTGCCACAACAATCAGGTTTTTTGTGAAGAGTATTAACAATAGTGATACAAAATAACATTTTAATTATGCGTTTTTTATAAGTATGATTTTGGTTTTAATAAAAAAATATCTTGACATCGAAGTTTAAAAGTTGTAAAAAGGTTTTCATTCTTATAAAAGTTGTTTTCAGGGTTAATAATGATGGAAAAAGAAAAAGCAAACGTAACAATTCACGACGTCGCCGAGGTTGCGGGTGTTTCTATTTCAACAGTTTCTCGTGTTGCAAATGACCAGGGGCGTGTCGCACCGGAAACCCGGCGAAAGGTCGAATTAGCGATCCGCCAATTGAATTTCCAGCCAAACAGTAGGGCGCAGGCTCTAAGCAGAAAACGAACAGACACCATAGGCCTGATTGTGCCGGATTTTGAAGGTCAGTATTTTGCGATGCTGATGGAAGGAGCACACCAGGAAGCCCAGGCCAACGGCGTTCATATTATGGTTCTCAAGGCAAATGAACCGGAGGAAAAAATCGAGGCTGTTACCCGTTTGTGTTCGCAGGGACGAACCGATGGCGTGATTTTAATGCTTTCTGAATTATACAGCGATGTCCTCGAAGGCATCGGTCCTATTAACAATCCTTTGGTAGTCCTCGACCAGGATGTTCACACCTGGCGGCTTGATAATATACTTTTGGATAACAGGCTTGGAGCTTTTGAAGCAACAAGGCATTTCATAGATACCCACAACGTTGATGATGTATTTTTCCTCGGCGGTTCTGAAAACAACGTTGATACTACAGACAGGGCGTTGGGCTTTTCCGATGCTCTCAGAGGAACAGGCCTCGAAGCCGAGCAAAGACAGTTCTTCTGCAGAAATTACAGTTATGATGAGGGCTATCGTCTGGCTGGGAAAAATATACTTCCGCTGATTGAGCCGCAAAAGAGATACGGCGTTGTGGCCGCCAATGACGATATTGCTGGCGGCGTAATGGATTTTCTAATGGATAGCGGCATCGAAGTGCCCAGACAGGCCGGTGTTATAGGTTTTGACGATTCCCCGATAGCAAGCCAGCGAAGGCTGAAAATCACCACAATGAGAATACCTACCAAAGAGATTGGCAGAATAGCAGTGCGAACAATTCTCAATCGTCTAACCGGCAAAGCAAACGAACCGGCCAAAATTGTATTAAAAGCCGAACTTATCGTTCGCCAGTCCTGCGGTTGCGAATAGAAGAAGAACTAAAAAATTCACAATTTATAGGAGGAAAGTGTGAAGAGCATTAGCTGTATAGGGTGTTTGCTGCTTCTGTTTACAGCCGTTTCAGTCGGTCGGGCGGAGTTTTCCGCCGCCGACGAAGCTCTGCTCGACGAAATTACTTTCGCCTCATTTCAATTTTTCTGGCAGCAGGCTGATTCGCACTCTGGCCTGGTAAGAGACAGCTCTGGCAAAGATGTTTGCAGTATTGCTTCTTTGGGCTTCGGTCTTGCGGCTCTGCCGATAGGCGTTGAAAGGGGATATGTTTCATTTGAAGCTGCCAAAAAACGCGCAATCATCGCATTAAAAACTCTTCAAAATTCAAACGCACAACACAATGGAATGTTTTGTCATTTTATTGACTTAAAAACCGGCAGCACTACCGAATTAGGTTATGAAGGTATCGCATCATCTGTTGATACTGCTCTTATGATTGCAGGAGCAATTGTCGCCGGCGAATATTTCGGCGGCGAAGTAAAACAATTAGCCGAGGAAATTTCCGGCAGAGTCAAATGGGCATCGTTTGTTAATCCCCAAAACGGCCAGGTTTATATGGCCTGGCAGGCGGACGACCCGAACAATATGGCAGGGGCGGGCAGTTTCAACAAACAAACTTGGGACTGGTACACCGACGAAACAATTTTAATTTCGCTTCTCGGTCAGGCTTGCCCGATTGAAAAATACAGACTCAAACCCGATACAATGACAACCTTCAACAGACCAATCGGCAGATACAAAGCCGGCAAACCATATATTTACACATATCCCGGCGCGCTTTTCACTTATATGTTCGCGCACTGTTTTTATGACTTTAAAAAAACAGGCAAAGATTCGCTCGACATTGACTGGTTTGAAAACACCCGCAGAGCGGTGATTGCCAATCGCGATTGGTGCAGAGATAACAGCGGCAAATTCGCAACTTACGGCCAAAATCTCTGGGGCATTACCGCAGGCTCTGCCCCCGATGACCAGTACGTTGTTCTCGGCCATTCGCCTCGCGGAGCAAGCGATAATCAGGGCGAATATGGCACGCTCCACCCTTATGGAGCGGGTATGTCTGTGCCGTTTGTGCCGAATGATGCGATTGCAGCGCTGCGTTATATGCGCAATTTAAAAATCGACAACAAACCCGTCTGGCAGGGCGTAAACGAAGGCGGTTATGGCTTTTGGGATGGATTTAACATCGACCGCAAGTGGGTATCAGACCATATAATCGGCATCGCGCAGGGACCAATGCTCCTGATGATTGAAAATGCGCGAACCGGCCTTATATGGAATCTGATGATGAAAAACCAAGATATCACTGCAGGGCTTAAACGAGCCGGTTTCAAGGGAAATTTTTAAAATACAAGGCAAATGGAAGTAAAAGATAACATTTTGATTGATGGTAAAAACGTTTTCAAAGCGGCGAATTCCACCGGCCTGAGCTTTTCCATTTTTGACAACGGCGTGATAGAAAATATCACCTGTCGTCAGACACAAATAAATCTTATTAGCGCTTCTCTGCTCGGCAATAGTTGCTGCAATTTATATCTAAGAAAAAGGTCAGACTCATTTTCCGCCGTCGCGATGATTGGCCCATCTTCTCCGGCAGGGCATTTCATTAACGAAAACACTTACGAAACAAAAGGCGAATTTGAAGGTGTGCTGTTCAGGTGCAGACTATTGCTTTGCCCGCGTCAGAGCAAATGGCTCTGGTCTGTACAGCTGACCAACACCGCCGGTAAGCCTGCCGAATTTGATTTGCTCTATGTTCAGGACATCGGCCTGTCCTGCGCCGATGGAAACGAGAAAAACGATTATTACATAAGCCAGTATATTGACTACACTCCGCTTTGGGACGACAAGCTCGGCTATGTCGTCTGCTGCAGGCAAAACGAACATGGCAAAGGCAATTTTCCCTGGCTTGCGATGGGGTCGCTTTCAAAAGCAAAAGGTTTTTCAACCGATGGCATACAGTTTTTCGGGGCTTCTTACAGGCAAACCGCTGTGCCGCAGGCATTGTCCTCTGACAAACTGGCCGGGCTTAAACAGGGTGAGTTCGGCGTTGTCGCATTGCAGTGCGAGCCTTTTATTTTAAAACCCCGGCAAACCAGCGATTACGGTTTCTTCGGCATATATCACGCAAATCACCCATCTGCCACAACACAGGCCGACTTAAAAATTGTCGCTCCGGCCATAGAGGAATTAAAAGACCTTGCCGTAACTGCCTGGGCTGAAGACTGCATTTATTCCGAACAGGCCGAGAACACTTTTTCGCAGGCCTTACCCTTTGCGTCAGAAGATATCGCTGATGATGAGTTGGATATTTTATTTGGCAGCCAGAAACGGAACAGTGAATTTCACGATGACAGGCTGCTGTCGTTTTTCTATGGCGATAATCGCCACGTTGTCCTGCCTCGCAAGGAACTGCTCACATATCGTCCCTGCGGCCACATAATCAAAACCGGCGGCAATCTGCCCGGCGACGAAACAATAATGGCCGCCTCCTGCTTTATGTTCGGAGCTTTCCTGTCCCACCTGGCACAAGGGAATGTCAATTTCAATCGCCTCTTAACAGTAAACACAAACGCTTTAAACGTTGCCAGACATACAGGCCTTCGCATTTTTATAAAACAGGCCGAGCAGTATTATCAGTTGGCTCTGCCATCAGCCTTTGAAATGTCGCTCAATCACTGCCGCTGGATATACAAACATCGGCAGTTGCTTTTTGAAATTATTTGCAGAGCCGATGCCGACAGCCCGCAAATTCGTCTTGAACTGAATGTACTGAAAGGCACAAAGCCGCAATGGCTCATCTCCTGCGAACTTGCCGCAGAGCATAACTGGCAGACCGAGCTGAATGGCTCATTAAAACTTCTGCCCGGCGCAAAAAGCAAACTGCAATCTATGTATCCTGCCGGCCACTACGTTATAAATTTTGACAGACCGCAGTGCATTGAACAAATCGGTGCCGACGAAATGCTCTTCGCCGACGGCAAAAGCAGGGGGCTTGACTTTATCGTAATCAAACTCAGCGATACCGATAAGTTCGCAATGAATATCGAAGGCAGACTTATTGCCCCAAATAAAACACAGTCCGTAAAATTTTCAGAACTGAAAAACAATTTCGTAAACTTTGATTTGTCTTCTGTCCGCGATTCATCGCAGATAAGCCAAATAGCCGAAATCCTGCCCTGGTTCGCTCACAATGCCCGAATTCATTATCTCTCACCGCACGGTCTGGAGCAGTACGGCGGGGCAGCCTGGGGTACTCGCGATGTATGCCAGGGCCCGATTGAAATGCTGCTTGCCCTCGGCGATTATGCCCAGGTGAGGAAAATTCTTGCCGCGGTCTTCTCAAATCAGAATCCCGATGGCAACTGGCCACAGTGGTGGATGTTTGACCGCTACACCGGTGTCAGGGCGGGCGAATCCAACGGCGATGTCGTTTTCTGGCCTATAATCGCTCTGTGCGAATATATCGAATGTTCAGGCGATTATGATTTTCTCAATGATATGCTGCCATACCACCATCAAAAGATTTCTCCGCAGTCAGAGCCGGCAGGCGTTCTGTCGCACGTTATGCGAGCGATTGAACACATCACCGCCGTTCGTTTCGCCGGCAATACAAAACTTGTAAATTACAGCGACGGAGACTGGGACGATGCTATGCAGCCCGCCGACAAATCCCTCAAAAATCGGCTCATAAGCTCCTGGACTGTCGCTCTTAGCTATGAAACTTTCACTCGATTGGCCGCAATGTGTCGTGCCACAAGTGATATTGAAACCGCCGAGCAGCTTGAAAAACTCTCCAGAGAAATACGATTCGACTTCAACAGCTTCTTAATCAAAGACGGCGTTGTGGCAGGCTTCGGCCTTAGAGGCAGCGAAAATGAATTCGATTTGCTCTTGCACCCCTGCGACGACACAACAGGCATTCACTACCGCCTGCTTCCAATGGTACAGGGGATTTTAAGCGGCATATTTACGCCTCAGCAGGCAAAAACGCACATCGAACTGATACAAAAACACCTGAAAGGCATCGATGGCATAAGACTGATGGATAGACCTGTCAAATACCACGGCGGAATTCAGAAAATTTTCAGACGCGCAGAAAGCGCAGCTTTCTTCGGACGAGAAATCGGCCTTATGTATTCCCACGCACATCTGCGTTATGCCGAGGCTCTGGCTCGCCTGGGGTTTGCCGATGAATTTGTAAACGCTCTGTCGCAGATTGTCCCGATTGATATTCAAAAAATTGTTCTGCAGGCCGACATTCGCCAGTCGAATTGTTATTACAGCAGTTCCGATGCCGATTTCGTCAATCGCAGCGACGCGAGCAATCGCTATGATGATTTAATCGCAGGCAAAATTCCGGTCAAAGGCGGCTGGCGCATTTATTCCAGCGGGCCCGGAATGTTCGTCAGCTTCATCATTCGTTATCTGCTCGGCATTCGCCAAAGCTGCGGACAAACCATTTTTGACCCTGTTATGCCAGCAAAATTCGACGGTCTCGCTGCCAATATAAATCTGCTCGGCAAAGATATAAAACTTGTCTATCACGCAGGCAAAAATCAAAACAGCGTAAGCAGAATCGAAATCAACGGAAAACAATGCGACTTTGACAGAGAACAAAATCCCTATCGCCCCGGCGGAGCATCTGTGGCCGATTCAGTGCTAAAACAAAGACTTGACAGAAATAATAACGTTATAAAAATTTATATGTGAAAGTAAAGATGGATTTAAAACAGCATCACCTTACAGATAAGCAGGACAAGATTGGTTTCAGCCAAAAGGTGGCCTACGGTCTTGGTGCAATGTCAACCAACGTAGCCGTCAATTCGCTCAGCAATCTGACTATGCTTATCTATAACGCCTGCCTCGGCGTAAATCCGATTTTACTTGGTTTTGCTCAGGGCATTCCGCGTTTGTGGGATGCCGCCACCGATACGATTATCGGTGTTTGTTCCGACAACACACGCACCAGATTCGGCAGAAGAAGGCCTTATATATTTTTCGGAGCGATTGCTCTGGGTATTACATTCTCGTTGCTGTGGATGGCTCCAAAAGGCTGGAGCGAATATACAACATTCGGCTATTTCCTTGTAATGTCTCTGTTGTTCTATACCGCCGTCGCGGTTTTCGATATACCACGCGGCGCACTCGGCTATGAAATGACCGATGATTATCATGAACGTACAAGACTGTTCGCATATTGCAGCTTCCTGATAAACGTCGGCGCTATTACAACTCCCTGGCTGTATTTCATCGCCAACCTTAGCGTTTTCAAAGATGAAGCGCAGGGTATGAAATACGTCGGTATCGCTATGGGCGCTCTAATGATATTTGGCGGCATAGTTTGTGCCGTTGTCTGCAAAGAAAGAAAAACTCAGCAGATTACTCGTCAGGAGCGGGTCAAATTCTGGAGCAGCGTTTCGATGACCTGCAAAAATCGAACGTTTTTGTGGCTGCTGGCAATTGTTCTTCCCATAACACTCGGCTTCTATTTCGTCAACGGCTTCAGCCAGTACATAATGCTCTATTTTGTTTACAGCGGCGACAAACAGGCTGCCTCCGTTCTTATGGGCTGGTGCGGCACTTTATGGGCAACGCTTTCTCTTGTTGGTGTTTTCCTGATGACTTATGTTGCTACTCGTCTGGGCAAGTCAAAAACCGTTATGATATTCCTTATCGTTATGGCTCTGGGAAATTCACTCAAAGTTGTTTGTTACAGCAGGACGCATCCATGGTTAGTTCTGATTCCGACAGCGTCTTTGTCGCTTGGCTTTCTCGTGCTGTTCTCGCTTGTTTACTCGATGCTCGCTGATATATGCGATGAGGACGAGCTTAACACCGGAAAACGCAGAGAAGGCAGCTACCAGGCCGTTTATAACTGGTGGTGGAAAATCGGTATATCTGGCGCGTTTTTCGTATCAGGCTTTCTGCTCAGGTCAACAGGATTTAATGAAAAATTAGCAGCCCAGTCCGATTCTACCCTGTTTTGGCTGCGGGTATGGGAAATCGGCCTGCCCACGGTTATGTGCCTTATAAGCGTCTTATTGCTGATTAAATATCCTTTAACTGAACAGCGGGCTTATGAAATTAAGGATTTGCTTGCAAAACGTAAACTTGCCGCCGTCGGCGAAGAAAATAGGATTTAGGATTTTTTGATTTATATGAACGATTTATTAAAAAACAATCTGGCCGTCGAAAGCTATCGGGAATTTATACCAAAAGCACAAGCGATGAACACGCCCGCTGTTTCTGATAGTCTGGTCGCAAAGGCTATTGATTTTATAAAAAATAACGCCAACAAACAAATTCAGGTGAGCGATGTCGTCAATCACGTTTCGGTTTCGCGAAGAGAACTTGAAAGACGGTTCAAAAAATCGTCCAATCGCTCGATTCATCGGGAAATTAAACTAACAAAAGTACAATTGATTTCAAAAATATTACTTGGGACATCGGACAATATCTCGGTAATCGCCGCAAAACTCGGTTTCGCTGATGTTGCCCACATCGCTCGATACTTCAAAGACATCGAAGGAATCAGCCCCCTGAAATACAGAAGGAAAAATTTATGTGCCGGAAGATAAAATATCTGCTCCTTATCGTACTGACAGCTGCTGCGACAGCATCAGCCTCGGAACTTACCGTTGTAAGTTATGAGACATCAGAAACGAATCTTACCCTCAGTTCCCCTGATACAGGAATGACGCTCACGAAAGTACTGGGCGGCACCGGCGGCGCACCGGCTGCCACGCAGGGCAGTTATGTCCTCAAGGTGACCTGGACAGGGCAACCCGACCGCAAAGTCGAAATCTACCACGGAGGTTTGAACTACAATTTGGCCGGCTTCGACAAAGCCCTTGTCGATGTTTTTATACCGACCGGAGCGGCTTTGTTCCAGTCAAATGGACTTATCGGTATCTGGAGTAATAACTGGGTACCGGGCAACTGGAGCCAAGGCGATATCGTGCCGACTGAAAATAACAGATGGTTTACAATTGAAATGAATATAGGCTCATTTAACCCTGGATTGTTGGATCACATCTCCGCTCTCGTTTTTCAAAATTATGGCGCCGACAGCGGCACGTTGTACGTTGACAACATAAGACTGATTGGGAGCGAACCTGACGAACCCAACGGCCTGATTGCGACCGGCCACGACAGCAGGATAGATTTACGCTGGAACCCCGTAGCAGGAGTAGGTGGCTATAATATCTACCGTGCCGATTCCGCAGCGGGTCCTTTCACAAAAATAAATACATCTCTCGATGATATTGCCGTCTACAGCGACTTTCTCGGAACAAACGGCTCGACAAAATATTATTATGTGGTTTCCGTCGTCGGCGGCATTGAATCCAGTCCATCTGATGTTGTTTCCGCCGCTTCTTACGCGATGACCGATGAGCAGCTTCTGACCTCCATAGAAGAGGCGACCTTCAGATATTTTTGGGACTTTGGCCATCCGGTAAGCGGATTGGCAAGAGAAGGTTATAATTTCGGTCAGGGCGACAATACTTGCGCTATTGGCGGTTCGGGTATGGGGTTAATGGCTATTTGTGTCGGTGCCGAGCGTGGATTTATTGCCAGAGCGGATGCTGCACAGCGAGTCCTGGAGATACTGACTTTTCTGGATGAAAAAACACCCCGTTATCACGGAGCCTGGTCGCATTGGGTTAATGGGACTACCGGCGCAACGATTCCATTTAGCATGTACGATAACGGAGGAGACATCGTTGAAACCTCTTATTTAGCGCAGGGAATGCTCACCGTTCGGCAATACTTCGATTCTAATGATACTGTAGAAACTCAGATTCGCAGCAAAGCCACAGCCCTTTGGGAGGGGATAGACTGGTATTGGTATCTGCGTCGTTCGGATCCGGGGTACGAAACCAACCAAAACATTTACTGGCACTGGTCGCCGAATTACGGCTGGGTTATGAATTTTGCTATCTATGGCTACAACGAGTGTATGATTACCTATCTGCTGGCCATTGCCTCACCGACGCACCCAATACCCGCTTCCTGCTACTACAACGGCTGGACCGGCGGCAGCTACAAAAATGGCAGCAGATATTACGGTTATACGCAATGGGTAGGCGGGTTTGAATTACCGATGTTCTTCACTCATTATACCCATCTCGGATTTGACCCTCGCAGCAAAAACGACAATTACTGCAATTATTTTGAGAACAGCCGAAACATCGCGCTAATCGACCACGCCTATTGCATCGCTAACCCAAAAGGTTTTACAGGATACAGCGATTTGGTATGGGGACTTACCGCAAGCAATAATCCATGGGGCTATGGCGCACAGGCGCCGGGCAGTCCCGATAACGGCACTATTACTCCAACCGCCGCTCTAAGTTCAATGCCTTATACGCCGACCGAATCAATCGCGACACTGAAACATTTTTACCATACTTATGGCAGCAACGTATGGGGACCGTTTGGTTTTGTTGATGCGTTTAATCTGGGACAAAACTGGTTTGCTCCGGGTTATCTTGCCATTGACCAGGGGCCGATTATAGTAATGATTGAAAACTACCGCACTCAGTTGTGCTGGGATTTGTTTATGGCCAACCCGGAAATATCGCCAATGCTCGAAAGCATCGGCTGGGCAACAAGAACCGACAACGGCCTCAATTACGAGTATTACGAGGGAACGTGGGATTTGCTGCCTGATTTTGATTCTCTCACACCGACCGCAACAGGCACTGCCCACAACTTTGATATTGGCCTGCGACAGCAGGACGATTCTTTCGCCCTCCGCTTCACCGGCTATATCGATATACAAACCGCCGGCGATTATACTTTCTACACTAACTCCGACGACGGCAGCAAATTATACATCGACGGCGCTCTTGTCGTGAACAACGACGGCCTGCACGGAACACAGGACAGAAGCGGCATTGTCAGTCTTGCCGCCGGAAAACATCTGATTGTTGTTACCTATTTTGAAAAAATAGATTCGCAGGATTTGACAGTCAGCTTCGCCGGGCCGGGAATTTCCAAAGAGCAAATTCCGGTAAATCTGTTATTCAGATGTAATCTTCCCGGCGATTACTCGCAGGACTGCGTTGTCGATATGGACGATTTAAGGATATTAGCCGCAAATTGGCTCAACAGTTATACATTCGTTGATTTTGCACAAATGGCTGCCGATTGGCGGAAATAAGAACGATAAATTTGAAATGTTCTTAGGGAATAGAATTATGAGAAAGAATAAAGGTTTCACGTTAGTAGAATTGCTGGTTGTGATTGCGATAATTGCGTTGCTGATGGCGGTTCTAATGCCGGCGCTGAGCAAGGCACGCGCACAGGCCCAATTGATTGTCTGTAAGAACAATCTTAAAAATTATGGTCTTGCTGGAACAATGTATCTTGAGATAAACAACGATAAGTTTCCGTTTCCGCTCACCTGCATTTACAGCAGGGCGACGTTTACAGATGAGCATCCTTGGGAGTGCCGTTGGCACGATGCCGGAGTTGTTCCTGATGGGCCTCTGTGGCCATATCTGAGGGAAAAGGGAGTACATTGCTGCCCGACTTTTGCCGCCATCGCCAGAACCAGGGGGGTGAATCACCCATTGCATATACCGGGTATCCCTATAAAACCGACGTTTAGTTACAGTATGAACGGACGTCTCAGCGCCGGCGACACCATCAGTCCGCTTGCCGATAATCTCGGCCAAATGATAATACTCGGTCAGGTAAGACACCCAGCACGAGTGCTTTTTTTCACGGAGGAAAATATATGGATTATAAACAGAAGTCACGGAGATGCCATTAGTTTATCTCTGTATGCCCTTAATGACATGTATTTTGGCACGATAAAATACGGCAACGGCGATTGCATAGCGACGTTCCACAAGGCTAATGATTCAAAACAGAACACGGGTGTCAGTAATGTACTGTTTATCGATGGCCATGTCGGCGAGGAGACGGCTTATGACCAGCAGGACATTGCCAACGGTTATTCGGATAAAAGTATGAAATTGACTTTTGGAGTTGACGTATTGATACATGGAGTTAACTATTAATAAAAATAAATAGGTTTTATGTTATGAAATTATCAACCAGTTATATTTAGGTGTGATTTTTTTTGACGGTTGCTGTTTTATCGGCGGCGGGTGTTCTCTGTGGCAAAAAACAAAATGTCGCAAAATGGTGAAAAATATCCGCAAAATGGTGTTGTTTTGGACTTGCAGGAGTGGTAGAATCGAGCCGTGAAAACGTTATGACAATGATATTTTTGCATTTTTGCGTATTGCCCGACTAAGTGTTTAGCCGGGTTACAAATACGCTCAAACTTTTTACTTTAGGAGGTCAGAGAGATGAAGAGATTAATGTGTGTTATGTTATGTGTCAGCTTGGGCATAATTCTGTGTGGAACTGCTCAGGTCCTCGCGTCACCAGCCATAAACAGCGCGGTTATTCAAACGCGCATCTGGAACGACAACCCTACGTCGATAGTCACTACCAGCAATTCCTATGCGTCGTCGATAACAATCAAAGATGACCAGAGTGGAGGGGGTAGTGGTTGGGCCAATTTGCACATTGTTCGTTTATCTACCGACGGAACCAATCCTGCTTCATTTGCTAACGGCGACGCCTTTGCCTTCGCCGCAGATGTGACTATTACGGGTACAGGCAACGCCGAAGCCGGCTTGCAGGTCTCACCCTGGTGGTCATTGCAAGGTGACGGCAAGTTTATGATTAATGGCCAAACCGGAGAGATTGCTGCCTTTGGAGGCCGATTGCCGTTTTATAGTTTTACCACCAACGATAGCCTCACTTATACCAAAGGAGACACGGTTCGAATGGGTGTCATCTATAGCCCTAACGCTCTTAGCTTGGCAAACCCGGCTACCATAGAATATGTTTTGACTATGGGCTCGACAACTTACAGCAGCGGCGCGTTAGCCTTCGACGAGGGTAACCCGGCAGAGGATCCGCCCCACGGCCTGTATGGAATGCTCTCTCCCGCCCAGGTCGGCGGCTATTTTCAGCCACAGGTGTGGGATACTAAATGGGAGCAGGTAGCGTTCGAGAATATGGTTTATACTCCTGAACCAGCAACAATGGCTCTGTTAGGGTTAGGCAGCTTATTCCTTGCCAGACGCAGGAAATAATTGGTCTTTGAATTGATTGTTGGGGCGCTCAGTTATAAAAAATTGAGCGCCCTATTTTGTCATCTTAAAGATATAAATATAAAAACAAAGACCTGTCTTGCCGTATTAAGGAAAGGATATATTATGAAGAAAAAGATTGTCCTATTAGTGATATTGGTTATAGGTTTTGCTGCCGGCAATGCCTTGGCCCATAACGTGCTGAACCCCAGCTTTGAGCAGGGTGATTTAGGCAGGTTTGATCCTCCGAATGTGACATACTGGACGACTGTCGGCACAAACGGTTGGCATCATAGTGATGTTAATTATGCTGGTGTTAATTGCGTACATAGCGGCATCAAAGCTGTGAAAATATGGTCGTGGAATACCTATTTATACCAGGATTTTAATGCCATCGTAGGAAAACCTTACAAAGTCGACATCTGGGCCCTTTCTGCCTTCGGCGATAATCTCGGTCTTCATGGCTATAATGGTGTTGTTGAGGTTAATTGGCTTGATAGTACAAAGACGGTCGGAGAGGGAGCCCAAATAATTGGGTATTATTATGGAGGAGGAGGAGTAGTAGTCGATCCTTGTAATACCTGGAAACTTATTTCTGGTGTGTGCACTTCCCCTCCAGGAACGGCTTATGGCAGAGTATTTTTGAAACTTGTGGTTACTGGTACTGGCCCCCCGGGAGGCTCTCTCAACTGGGACGATGTATCAGTTACTTGGCGTTACGCTGCGTCGAACCCTAAACCTGCAGATGATGCGAACGGTCTTCTTCCGTCTGAAGTAACTGCGCTGTCGTGGGACAGGCCTGCTCCTCGTCACACCGGCGATATTATTCGTTGTGATGTGTGGTTTGGCACAGACCCCTGTATGCCCGGAACAAACACAAAAATCCTCAACAAGCAGGATGCCAATTCTGTTGCGATTAGTTCGCTTGCCCCACATCAGAATTATTATTGGCGTGTTGACTGCTATGACCCGAACAGTCCAGGTCCGGAGATAAAGTCGGAAGGCGACGAGACGTGGACTTTCAATACGGCCGGTAACTGCGGTCCTTCGTATATGCCTGGCGATATAAATGGAGACTGCTATGTCAACCTTGCTGATCTTAAAGAAATGGTTGCTAATTGGCTCAAATGCAACGATAAGTCTAATCCGCAGTGTCAATAGTTAAAAAATCATCTTGATGACGATTTTTATGAATTGACGATTGGAGTGCTCGGGTGTGAAAAGTCGAGCGCCCTGTTTTGCCATATTAAGGAAAGGATATATTATGAAGAAAAAGATTGTCCTATTAGTGATATTAGTTGTAGGTTTTGCTGCCGGCAATGTCTTGGCCAATGCTTTAATGAACCCCGGCTTTGAGCAGGGTGATTTAGGCAGGTTTGGTGGTCCTCCGATTCAAGGCTGGACGACTTACGGCACAAACGGTGAGCATCACAGTGATGCTAATGCGGTACATAGCGGCACCAAAGCTGTGAAAGAATGGTTGGATGATACCGGTATATTCCAGGATTTTCCTGTGGTCGCGAATAATACGTACGATTTAAGCATCTGGGCCATTGCTCTCTCAAGCGATGGTGGTGGTCTTTACGGCAGGGACGCTTTTTTCAAAGTAGAGTGGTACGACGTGGACGGTGTCCTGATTTACGGCGAAGTAATAGGGTATTTTTATGCCGATCCCAGTCCCCCCATTCCCCCCGTTCCCTCTGGTTCTCTCGATCCCTGTGATATATGGAAGTTTATTTCCGCTACCAGGGACGCGCCGTTTCCGGCTGTTACCTGCAGGGTTTTTATGGGCATGACTGCAGGCAGTATAGGACCCGATGCTCACATAGGCTCTATTAACTGGGATGATGTATCAGTTACTTACCGTTACGGTGCGTCGAACCCTGAACCTACAAATGGCGAGCTCAATCTTCTTCCGTTTGAAGTAACTGCGCTGTCGTGGAACAGGCCTGCTCCTCGTCACACCGGCGATATTATTCGCTGTGATGTGTGGTTTGGCACAGACCCCTGTATGCCCGGAACAAACACAAAAATCCTCAACAAGCAGGATGCCAATTCTGTTGCGATTAGTTCGCTTGCCTCATATCAGAATTATTATTGGCGTGTTGACTGCTATGACCCGGACGGTTCAGGTCCGGAGATAAAGTCGGAAGGCTGGACGTGGACTTTCAATATGGCCGATAACTGCGGTCTTTCGTATATGCCCGGCGATATAAATAAAGACTGCTATGTCGACTTTGCTGATTTTGCAGAAATGGCTGCTAATTGGCGCAAATGCAACGATGTGTCTAATCCGCAGTGTCAATAGTTAAAAAATCATCGAATAACGATGATTGATACTAATTGGCGATTGGGGTGTCTGGCTCAAATAGTCAGACACCCCGTTTTGCTGTATAGATAACGGAAGCAGTATTAAAATGAAAAAAGCTTTTTTTGCACTCATTATAGTTTCGATATTTGCACTAAATCTCAGTATGGTTTCGCCGTTATTTGCGTCTGAGACACTGCTTGCCGGTTATGAGACATCAGAAACGAATCTTACCCTCAGTTCCCCTGATACAGGAATGACGCTCACGAAAGTACTGGGCGGCACCGGCGGCGCACCGGCTGCCACGCAGGGCAGTTATGTCCTCAAGGTGAC
>Ga0208192_1000138_pt1 | contig 78761 bp, 74 predicted proteins | sample June2015DPH_13_1_2_FD_184711 | JGI IMG/M metagenome (GOLD analysis project Ga0208192, IMG submission 184711) | Peatland microbial communities from SPRUCE experiment site at the Marcell Experimental Forest, Minnesota, USA - June2015DPH_13_150... | ecosystem: Environmental > Terrestrial > Soil >... | reverse complement strand
TCAATCCCTTTCGAGGACACCATGGGGCCTCCAGCGGCAACCGCCCGGCCGCAAGACGGGTTTTTCGTTGACAAAAAAAGTTAAATGTCTATAAGATGTTGACTATGAAAGCCTTTTTCACAGACATGTTCCTCGACTTGTACGACAACTTCGCCGAGGTCTTTTTCAATATCATCCTCATGGTGGTAGTCATGATCGTCGGCTTCATCGTAAGCTGGGTGGTCCGCAAGCTTATAGAGAAGCTGCTTATCCTCTTTCGTTTCGACAAATGGGCAGCGGGCGTGGGCATAACCACGTTCCTGGAAAGAGGCGGGGTGAAGGCACAGCCTTCCACGATCATAAGCCGCGTTGTCTTCTGGATTTTTATCATTACCGTTTTTTCCTTCGGTCTTAACCTGGTCGGCATATCGCAGTTTACCGAGTATGCCTCCCGGATCACAAGCGCCCTGCCCTACGTCGTAATCTCCGTGATTATCGTAATAGTGGGCATTATCTTCAGCACCTTTCTGAGCAGGATAATTTACGTGGCGTGCCAGAACGCACACCTCGGTTACGGGGACGTCATCTCAAAAGGCGTGCGGATCCTGCTCGTCGTGATCACCTTCGGCATAGTCTTCGAATACATGGGCCTTGGGAGCACCATCATCAGCATAAGCTTTCTAATTATCTTCGGGGGGATCATCCTGACCCTCTCACTCGCCCTCGGCATCGGTCTCAGCACTGTCATAACGGGCTTCATCAAGGACAAGGTCAACGACAGGAATAGAAAGAAAGCCTGAAGTTCACGCCCCTCCGGGGCTGCCCTAACTCAAGCTAGCGGTCCGGGCTTATACGAGGAAGCGCCTGAACCAGTCGAGGGACAGGGTAATCGCCCGGTTCCGGTGACCGGGAACGGAAAAGATATGGTCCGCCCCTTTGATCAGCTCGAACCTTTTCGGTTTTTTCAGGTTCCTGTAAACAGCCTTGCCCTCGCGGGCCGGGATCACCTCGTCCATCTCCCCGTGGATGACAAGGGCGCAGGAGACGTTTCTTGCCTCTGCGAGCAAGTCATGCCTCGCAAAGTCTTCGTATAGAAGATTTCTGAAGTCTATCTCCGAAAAGGAGGTTTCCTTTTTTTCGAGGAGGCAGGGCGTGGCCCAGAGGCAAATGCAGAGGACCCGTCTGTCGCGCGCCGCCTTTATCAGCGATGTGGCGCCGCCGAAGCTGCTCCCGAGCAGGCCGATCTTTTCCGAATCGAGGGACGGACGCTTCAAAGTCCACTCGAAGACGTCGTCCAGGTTCTTGACCCTCCCGCTCAAGGTCGTCTCCTCGATATTCCCCTCGCTGTCTCCGCAGCCCTCGTAGTCGAACCTGCAGGTCGCAACGCCTGATGCCTGGAAAGCCTCTGAAATGGCCACGTACTTCGAGCTGTCTTTAGAGCTTATGAGGCCGTGCGAGAGGATCACGCAGGGAAATCGACCGTCCCTGTCCGGCAGCGTGAGGAGACCCTTTATTCTGTGGCGGCCCGACCGGATCTCAAACTGCTCCACCATGGCGCATTTCCTTCATCTGGCGGAAGAATATCTCTTCAAGTGTAATAAGGTTTATCACGTCTTCCTTATTGTATTCGAGGAGCAGCTTCAACGCCCCCGTCTGCCCCTTTTTCACGTACCTTTCCCACAGCAGCATCGCCTTATAGCCGTCAATCCCCTCGGTCTTCCTCTTTATGCCGTACATCTTCTCCAGTTGCTTGAGGCCGCCGCGCAGGCCGAGGTTTTTTTTCACCTTGAAAAGGTCCAGGGAGGAACAAGCGCCTTTCAGGTCAATGTTGAAATACTTCTCCAGCATCGGCAGGTCGAACCTGTCCCCGTTGAAGGTGACGATCGTTTTCGCCTGGCCCAGCACACCCTCCAGGTTGTCAGCGGTCACGTCATCGCCGTAGAACTGGACGAAACCGCCCGGCCGGCAGAAAATGCCGATCACGCAGACATTGCCCTCCCTGTCCGTTTCAATATCGAGGTACGCTTTCATCTGTTAGAGATCTCCTTTCCGTCGGCAGCCCGGCCGGTCCCATCTTTTTGCCCCGGTCGGCTTTCGAACCTTTACGGGCTATTCATGTTCTGACCGTCACTATTCCTATAATACCTAGAGAAAAGAAAAGCATGTTCGAGAGCCAGGCAGCGAAGAGGGGCGGGAAGGCCTCCTTGTAGCCGAAGGAGAGCGCTATCGAATGGAATCCCCAATAGGAGATGCCGACGCAAATGCCCGAAAAGATCCCCTTCGACACGTTTTTCGTCTTCGAGTAACGCAGGCCCACTGAAAAGGCCGCTAGCACCATGATGACGTTGATGAAGGGGAAGGAGATCTTGTTATCGAGATCTACCATGTATCTCCTCACGTCGTGTCCGTTCCTCCTGAGTTTCGATATGTATCTCTCCAGCTCTTTGTAGCTCATCTCCTCGGGACTCTTGTCCACAATCTTGAAGATCGACGGGGACTCCGTGATGAGGCCGGTCATCGTCTTGTGCATCTTCCTCGATTCTATCCCATCGTCCCTGAACGTTCTTTCGGCCACATCCGTAAAGAACCATTGACCCTTCTTCTGGTCTCCTTTCCAGAATCCGCTCTTTGCGTCATAACGTTTGCGAATGGAGTAGTCGTCCGAGAGTTCCAGGATAGTGAGCCCCTTTATCTCGTCTTTCTTAACGTCGTAGAAGTCGATGTTGCACACCTGATTTCCACGCCTGAACCATATTTTATCATTCTTGAAGACGACATAGGTCTGGTCTTCTTTGATCTTGGCCCGCAGGATGTACTCCGCGGCGGAAGAGCTGTACGGTATTATCCACTCCGAAAGAGCGAACGAGAGGACTACCAGGACCAGCGAGAAGGAAAGGAGGGGCTTCATGAGCGAGAACGTGCTAATGCCGGCCGTCCTTACGACGATCACCTCGTTTCCCCTTATCATCATGATGATAAGGACGAGTATGGAGACCAGGAACGCCAAGGGGAGGAGCAGGTTGAAGTTGTTGGGTATGTTGAGGGCGACATAAGACAGCCCCAGGACGAACTTATGGAAGCTCTGTGTGAAAATATCCAGGTGGTCGAAGAAATCTATCATCGTGAAGATAATGATCCCGGCCAACTCGCTGATGAGCAGCAGTTTGATCGTATTGCCTACGAGATATTTATTCAGCCTTCGCAAGAGAGGGCTCCCAAAGTCGTTTGAATCTGTCCAGTATCCTTGCCTGGTCCTCGTTGTTCAACTGGGTAATAAGGTAGAGGCCGGCCGCCGAGAACAAGACGTTCGGGGCAAAGCAGACTAGAACCGGCGGCGCCTCATAGACACGCCCTATGTTCTCCATTATTGCGGACAGAATGTAATAGCAAATGAATATGAGCAAGCTGTAGACGACACCCGAGAATTTCCCCTCGGTCTTCCTCTTTATCCCCAAGGGGACGGTGAGCAGCACAAAGGCAACGATGGAGAAGGGGACGCTGATCTTCTTGTACATCTCGACGGCGAACTCGTACCTGCTTTCGCCCTTGGCGGCCGTAAAGGCCTTCCGCAGCTCGTTGATGTCCATTTCGAACGGCCTCTTTCTCCATTCCTTGTTGGGCAAAACGCTCGACAGGTTGAGCGAGAACGTATAGTCCTTGAAGGAGAGACTCCTGTATGCATCTTCCTGCTTTTCCCATCTCTGAAGGCTGCCGTTCTTGAGCTTGAATGAAAGGTCCAGCGAGCTCGTATCGATATTGACCGTCCCCTTCTGAGCGGCTACTGTCTGGCGCACGCCCTCGTCCCTGTCATCGGATATTATGATGCCGCTCAAGACCTTGTTGTGGGTGTCTACCTTGTCGATATAGATGACCACCCCGGGTATGGCGTCGTTGAATATCCCCTCCTTGTCCTCGATGGAGATCCCTTTCTTGGCGATGTTCGCCAGCGTGTTCCGAAAAGCGTCGCTGCTCTTGCTGAGGAGGAGGCTGTTGTTCAGGAACCCCGCCAGGAATACGGCAAGACCAAGCGCAGAGATTGGCACGAAAAGGTACATAAGGTTGACGCCGCTTGCTTTCAACGCCAGTATCTCGTTTTCGCTCGAAAGCCTTCCAAGGACCACGACCGAAGAGAGGAGGAACGCCATGGGGAGGGTGAACGTCAGGAAGGGGGGGCAGGAGTACGCGATGAGCATGACTATATCCCCCAGACCGACACCCTTGTTGATTACGAGGTCCGCCATTTTCCCAAGGCGACTCATAACGAGTATGAACGTGAACACCGCGAGGGAAAGCAGGAAGAACAGAACGAGCTCCTTGAGCAGGTAAAAATAAAACTTTCGCAAGAAGAAACTCGTCCTTTTCATCCTTTAATCTACCACCCGCTGGGGCATTAGTCAATTTGGCATCCGCCCCGCTCCATGTCGACAGCCGGGTTAAGCATGGGCCAAGGCCGCGTTGCAGCGAACCCTAAAGAGCCCTCCTCCCTTTGAATGACGGTCCGGTCCTCATCATGAAGGGCCGGGTTGCGATCTTTCTGGCAAGACCCGCCAGACCCCGGGGCGACAGGAGCATGATGAAGATCAGGATGATACCCTGGATCAAAAGGCTGTATCCTGCGTATCTCGCAAGGAGAAAATAGAGGAAAACGACCACGACGGTGCCTATCATAGGCCCCTCCTCCGTCCGGATGCCCCCTATTACGGTGGCTAGGAGGAGGGTCATGGTCCACTTGACGCTAAAGGTGGCCGACGGCTCTATGTACCCCTGATATAGGTAATAAACAGCGCCGGCAAACCCGGTCACGGCGGCTGCGACTATGAAAGTGTAAAGCTTGAGGCTGAACACATTGACGCCTGAGCTCGCGGCACACCGCTCGTTATCATGAATGGCCGCGAGGCCAAGGCCCAGCCTTGATCTGAGGATGACCCTTACGACCAGAGCCGAGCCAACCGCCGCTAACAGAGCAAGCCAATAAATGGACCCGGAGGAAATGTCCCCGATCCCTTTCACCATGTAGCCCGCCCCCGCCCCGTGCATCTTTCCGCCTACGGGCCGCCATAGATAGAAGACCATCCTCAGCGCCTCGGGTACGACGAGGGTGCCGATAGCAAAATAGACCCCGCTCAATCTGAAGACCGCTCCGGAAATGGCAAGGGCAAAGAGGGCTGCCGCAAGAATTCCGAAGGGCAGGCCTATCCACCAGGGAATGCCGACCCAGGTGCCGACGGTCATGGTATAACCGGCAAGACCGATAAAGGCAGGTTGACACAGGGAGATCAATCCGGCATACCCGGCAAGAAGGTTCCACATATTTGCAAGGGCGAGGTAGATAAGGAAGAGGAATATGTATAGCAGCCAGCTCTCGGGAGCGCCCGCCAGGGGCATTGCCGCAAGGGCGGCTATGACAAGCGAGGCGACGATCGGTGTCCTTATGGTATGCTTACCGTCCAAAGAGCCCTCTCGGCCGTATTGCAAGTATCAAAAACACAAGAACGTAGACAATGAGCATCTGAGAGGCCGGCCCGAAGAGACAGCCTCCCAGGGTCTGGAACACGCCGAGGATCACGCCGCCGAAAAAAGTTCCCACCATGCTGCCGAGGCCGCCGATAATGACGGTCCCGAAGGCGATGGTGAGGAAGGATATCCCCGAGGTAGGCGTGAAAGGGAAGGTCATGCCGAGGAAAACTCCCGCTATTGCAGCGGACCCCATGGCGATGGCAAAGGCGTAGCCGTAGACGCGGTTAGTGTTTATGCCCATGAGCTGGGCCACCCTTCCGTCCTGGGAGGCTGCGGTGATCGCCCTCCCCATGTACGTCCGTGTGAGGAATGTGCGGAGGGCGAGCGTAACGACGATGCCGGCCATGAAGTCAAGCAGATACGACAGGGGAAACTGGCGCTCCCCAATAAAGAAACTCATGGCGGAGTACGAGGTGTTCAGGCCCCGCGACAGAGGGGTCCACAGGATCTGGTTCAGGTTCTGAAGGACAAGAGAGATGCCGAAGGCTATGATCAGGGGCGTCTCGGAGGAGATGGCAAAGCCCTTACCCAGGAGATACCGCTGGATCACAAAACCCAGGACGAACATGAAGGGTATGGAGATAACAAGGCCCAGAACAGGGTCGATGCCCAGATACGCAAGAAGGGCATAAGCGATATAGCTCGACAGGATAACAAGGTCCCCGTGGGCGAGGTTGATCAGCTTCATCACGCCGAAGATCAGCGAGAGGCCGAGGGCGACGAGGCCGTACAGTCCGCCCAGCATGATGCCTATAACCAATGGAGTGACAATATCCATCATGTCGCCTCGCACTCATCGATGCCGAAATAAGCCTTTTTTACCTTGGCGTTCTCGCGGAGGTCAGCCGCCGCCCCGTGCAAAACAACCCGGCCTGTCTCCAATATGTAGGCCCTGTCCGCCTCCTTTAACGTCCGGTTGACGTTCTGCTCGACGAAGAGCACCGTAATGCCCCTTTCCCTGATCTTGCCTAACACCTTGAAGATTTCATCTACGACGATGGGGGCCAGACCGAGGGACATCTCGTCGATGAGCATGAGCTTAGGGTGGGCCATAAGGCCCCGACCGATAGCGAGCATCTGCTGCTCTCCGCCGCTCAAGGTCTTAGCCACCTGTTTCTTCCTCTCTGAGAGATTGGGGAAGAGATCGTACACAATTGCCAGACTTTCTGCCCGTTTGCGCCTGGCGCCTGCCGCATAGGAACCGACTAGGAGGTTGTCGAGCACCGTCATGTCGGGGAAGACGCGCCTTCCCTCCGGAACCTGCGTTATGCCCAGCTCCACGATCTGATACGGATCCAGCCCTCCAATGTCTTTTCCCTCGAACTCGATTGTGCCTCTGGCCGGATGAAGGACACCTGAGATTGCATCCAGGAGCGTCGTCTTGCCCGCGGTATTGGCGCCGATAAGGGCGAGCATCTCACCCCGTCTCACTTCGAGCGACACGTTCCACAGCGCCTGAAATGTGCCGTGGAAGACGTCCACGTCTGTTATTCTGAGGACTGTATCATTGTCACGCGCCGAAATAGGCATCCATGACCTTTCTGTCGCACATCACCGCACCAGGACTGTCCTCACAGATCTTCGCGCCCTTGTCTATCACGACTATCCTGTCTACCGCATTCACGAGCACTCTCATCACGTGTTCGATGATGATGATGGTTATCCCCATTCCCCGTATACGGCGAATGGTTTCGAGTATCCCGGGGATCTCCCGCTCCGTGGTGCCGGCCGCTACCTCATCCATCAGAAGGAGCTCCGGTTTCCTGGCCAGCGCCCGGGCAAGCTCGAGCTTCTTCAGGGACAGAATGGGCAGGCTTCCGGCGGGAATATCCCTTTTTTCCCTGAGATCGACAAGATCGAATATACCGTCGGCCTCCATCTCCGCTTCAGCGGCACCTTTCTTGAGACCTCTGCCGAAGACCGCGGGTACGAGCAGATTGTCCCGGACTGTGAGGGTAACGAAGGGCTGGGGGATCTGGTACGTCCTGCCGATGCCCAGACGGCATATCTTATGGGCGGGCAGCCCGGTGATGTCCCGGCCTTTGAATCTGACGCTGCCTGCGTCCGGGGCATACTCCCCGGCAATGACATTGAGGAGGGTCGTTTTACCGGCGCCGTTAGGGCCCATGAGGCCCACCGCCGCGCCCCTCTCGACCTCGAAGCTGACCTCCCTCAGGGCGGTCAAACCGCCAAAGTATTTCGTCACCCCGCTGACGGAGAGAATCGGATCGCTCATGGCGCCCATCCGTTTCGTTCAAGGATGGAGGCGCTCGCTGTTACCAACGCCCGCGCCTCCATCCCCGTCCTTCACAACCGGATCAATAAGGCTTCGGGAAAAGGGGTTGGGCCGTGCTCGCCACAAAATCGTGCTTTGAAAAGATGATTTTCAGCTCCCATTTTTCCGGCTTATCCGTCTTGAACCACTGCCCGAACATGAGCGGGCCGCGGTTGAAGTGGTTATCGTCAAACTTGACCCTGTGGCAGATCGTCGGCAGGTCCGTCTGGGCAAGGGCCGCATTCACCTTCTCCGCATCGACGGTGCCGGCCCTCTGAATGGCGTCAACCAGCACTTGCAAAGAACGATAGCCGGGGCCTATGGCGCGGTTCAGCGGCTGCTTCTTTTCCGCGGCCCACTTTTCTGCAAGTGATGCAGGCGTAGTATCGCCGAAGCCGGGCGACTCCTTCATCGAGGGGTCCCACCAGACCTCTGTGCTGATGCCCAGAGGCAGGTCTCCTCCCCAGGCGGAGATGTCCTCGTAATAGAGGGCGCCTCTTCCGATAGAGACCATTTTCGGCTTGAACCCGAGGGAGTTTGCCTGCTTCCACACAGCGCCGAAGAACGGCCCGGGGCAATTGCCCCAGAGTATTTCCACTTTGGCGTCTTTCCAGGCCTTGATGGTGGAGGAAAAATCGGTTGTCTCCAGAGGGATGAGCCCGAGATTTTTGTCAAGGCCTACCACTTCGTAGCCTGCCTTCTTCAGGGAAGGTCCGAACAGGGCGTACCAGCCCCTCCCATCCGGATCGTCCGAGCAGATGATGCCCACCTTCTTGTTGGTCTTCCCACCGAAGAGGTCGAGCATGGCCATCCACGTATCCACAATGGTGTAACCAGGCTTCGCCCGGAAGTCCCCGGCCGGGACCGGGCTAACGATGGCAAACAAGCCCGTAGCCCACGTATACTGCCACTTGGTCGGCGTTTCTTGTCTCATGGCAGCCCAAGGTTCCTCCGGACCGGTCGAGGTAACGTAGACGACCTTGTGCTTCTCCACCGCCTGGGATACGCCGGGGTGCATGGGCGGCGGTTCGTCGCCGCTCACGATGAAATTGACCTTGTCCTGAACTATCAAGCTGTCGGCCAGCGCTCCCGCCTTGTTAGGATCACTCTCGTTGTCGACTATAACGAGCTTTATGGGTATCTTCTTGTTCCCTACCTTGACCCCGCCCTGTTTGTTGATGTCGTCTGCCGCTGCTTTGATGCCGAATACGCCGCCTTGTCCAAAGGCCGCGTACATGCCCGTCTGGGCCTGGATAACACCTACCTTGATCTCCCCCGACTCTTTCTTGCCGCAACTTGCGGGAAAGAGCCCCGCCAACATCAGCAACACTACAAAAAACCATTTCTTTTTCATATGCCCCTCCTTCTTGATCCGGCTCACGATTCCCCTTGTCCCGCTTCTGGATCTCCGTTCCCCCGCTTCGCGACCTCTCCGGCCTTTTCCTACGGAGCTTTCAAATCCGGTCGATCACTCGGCTCATGTATCCTTTATCACTTGTAGTATTGCAATTCAAGCGAAATGTTAGCATCACCCTTTCCTCATAAGCTGCGAAAGAAACTTCCTTCGAGCATGCTTGTTGACAAAGGGCCGCAGACCGGAGCATAGTTTTTTTCATAGTCGGGGGGCGGATCGCAAGAGAATCGCGCGCTTCCGCAGTTAATTGCATCAGGCGCAAAAAAAACGCGGCCTGCGGCCAGGGAAGGACCATGGACAGAAGGAGCAGACAATTAAGCACTTACTTCATGTTTCTCGTTATTGCGGTGGCGCCCCTTTTCTTTCTGGGTCTTTCGAACCACGGACTATGGACGGCCGATGAGCCCAGGGTCGCCGAGATCGGCCGTGAGATGGCGCTCTCCGGCAACTTGGCGGTCCCGACGCTCGATCGGAGGCCCTTTCTGGAAGAGCCGCCTCTTTATTACGCTTCGTTGGCGTCCGTCTTCAAGCTGTTCGGCGGCGCTTCCGACAGGATAGTAAGACTGCCTTCCGCAATATTCGCCCTCGGCGGCGTGGTTGCTCTTTTCTTCCTGGGCGCCACGCTCTTCGGACCGAGGATCGGGTTCTTTTCAGCCTTCATCATGGCCACCTGCGGCGAGTATTTCCGGGTGGCCCATTGGGTGATAGTCGACAGTGCGTTGACTTGCTTCGTCGTTCTCGGGCTTACCTTCTTCATAACGGCATATTTTCAGCAGGAGCGCCGGAAAAGGGTCGTTCTTTACAGTCTCTGCTATTTCTGCTGCACCCTTGCCTTCTATGCCAAGGGTCTTGTCGGTATCGCGATCCCCGGCCTGGCGGTTCTTACGTTCCTGCTATTCGAGAAGAACCTCAAAGAAGTCGCGAGGATGCACATCTGGCTGGGAGCCGCCATCTTCGCAGCTCTCGCCCTTCCATGGTTTATCGCGCTTTATAATCAGGGAGGCGTTGAATACCTCAAGGTTTTCCTTGTCCATAATCACCTGGAAAGGTTTGCCGGGGGATCTACGGGCCACCACCAGCCTTTCTACTATTACTTGACCCAGTTCCCGGGAGGTTTTCTACCCTGGAGCCTCCTGATCGTGCCGGTTTTTCTGGCGAGCTTCCGGAAAGTGAGGGCATTGAAGGGCAAAGAAAAAAGCGGCCTGCTCTTCGCGCAATGCTGGTTCATAGCGGGCCTTCTCTTTCTCAGCATTGCGTCAACGAAGCGCGTGCTCTATCTGATGCCAATCTTCGCGCCGGTTTCCATGCTTACCGCCTGGTATATAGATGCAACATTGGCCAGGACGGCACCGAGATGGTCCGAAAGGTTCTTTGAGGGGCTCTTCGGTCTGGCGCCTCTGATAACAGGCCTTACCGTTGTTCCTGCCTATATCTACTTCCTGAGAAAGTATTCGCTGGCCGTTCAATTGCGCGAAGTCTTACCTATCGCGTCCTTCTCCCTGGCTGCCGTGCTCCTTGCAATTGCGGGTCTCCGGTTCTACAAAAAGGACGTGGGAAGGCTCTGGTTCTTCTCGAGCGCCTCCGTCTTTTCGCTCCTTCTCCTCGGGCTCGTAACGGCCTTCCCTATCCTCGACCGATACAAGAGCTTCGTCCCTTTCTGCAACGACATAATCGATAAGGTACCGGCGACCGTGAATCTGTACTCCTACCAGCCGGACGAGACTTTGAGAGGGGCAGTGCCCTTTTACACCGGACGCTTCCTTGCCGAGACGGAAACGATCGCCTCGCTCCGGAAGGCAGCGGAACGGGAGGGGAAGATCTTCGTGGTTATAAGGGATTCGAGAGGAAATATGGAAAGGGAGATCCTTTCTACGGGGCTGTTTTCCGTGCTCTCAAGGCGGGGAATAGCCCCCGATCGCTCCCTGCTGCTCCTGTCAGGCGCCTCGCCTGCCGCGCCTTCGGCGCGGCGCTTGCCTTGACCGCCGGCCCTGCTCTTAAACCAAGCTCTCGCCAATAAAGCCGTGAGGCAAAGCACCGACAAGAGAATCCTCACCTTGACCCGAAGCTTCGCTTTGCGTCAATTGAAGACTTCCTGCCAGTCGATCACCGTGAACCCCGTTATGCCTCCAGTGGTCATGTTCTTGAGGCTCACGTCGTAATGGAAGCTTGCGGTACCCGTATCGGTCACCGTTTTGCCCCTGGCCGCGCCCATGAAATTGCCGCCTCCGCTAACGGATATGTCGGTGAGCGGTGCATATATCGCGCCGGTGAAGCCCGAGCCGCCGCTCAGGTTCACGCCGTTGCTCCCACTATTGGAATCGTAAATGACAAGGTTGGTCGGAAGTCCCTGATTGACGACCCCACCCCCGCTGTCGGAGATCGTGCCCGTGACGTACATGGTCACCTTCGCGGTGCTTTGGATGATGAAGGCAGCCTGTCCCGATATGGAAAGGTTCCCGTCGATGAATACGGTTATGGCGCCGGTCCCCGCGACCGTCAGGACGGAATGCCCGGAGAGATCCACGCCGCTCAGGTACACGGTCCCGGGCGCGGTGAAAGTCTGGGTGGCGTTACCGCTAAGTTGTATTCTAGTAGGGGTGCCTCCCGGCCTGTTGGCTGAAACGAGATTGGCCACGTCCAAAGTGTCGCAGGATGAAGTCGGCTGGTGCTGGAGCGTAGTGCCGTGGACTGCCGCCCCGCCGCTCGTCGTGACTACGCCCGTAGCCGACGCCGTACCGTAGATATCGGCACCGCCCGACAGGGTGATGTTGCCGTTCGCCGTGCAGGTCTGCGCGTAGTCTGCGCTGCCTGCATAGCCCCCAGCACCGACCTGCGACGCATAACTGCCCTTTGATGAATCATAGCTGTCTATGATCGCCCGTCCGCTGACGGAGATGTTGCCGCAGCCGACTACGCCGGCTGTAAAGGGCGAGGCCCTCGTGAGGCTGACGATTATCTGCACAGTCTTCTGCGCACCTTTCGCGGGCCCATCGTAACCGGTCGACCTTATAGCGTAATAAGGGTTCCCGCTCCCGTCCGTCACGACACTGCCGCCCGATACCCAGTGCGTCACCGTAAAGCTGTTCGTGAAGTCGGAGCCGGCCGAGGAATAGCTGTTGCCTGAGTTCCACGTGGGGCTGTTCGTTGCCGTATCCACTATGGCGCCGCTCAGAAACCTGGATATGGCGTCCTGCGTCCCTGCCTCGGCTGCATAGAACGCCTGCTTCGCCGAAAGGTAATTGCCCGACAGCCACCTTCCCCCGGTGGAAGTCTGCGACGAGGCGAGGGCGACCATGGCAACGATAAAGACGATTATGACCACAAAAATAAGGGCGAAGCCTTTTTCGTCCCGCCATTTTTCCCCCATATCGTGTTCCATGACTAATTCCTCGCTGTCGCAGATGATTGAAGCGTCGTTGTCCCCACCACCCTGGTGTCGGGTTCGGCGCCCGCCGTTTGCGCGGTGATCGTTATATCGAATTGGTTCGCGTACGTCCCGTCCTGCTGAACCTCGAAGCAAGTGATGCGGTCGCTGAGAGTTGCTGCCGCGGAGCCCGAGCTGACGTTTTGATATTGGAGGTTGGTGCCTGCAAGCGAGACCTGCCTGTAAGAGATTATCTTATAGACCGACGTCGCATCGGGCGTTGTCGCCCAGCTAGGGCTTACTGCAAGCTGATTGGCCGTGTTCGACGTGATTGTGGATGTCTGGCCCACTCCGGTCCCGCCTGTTATCACTACTGTATAGCCTTGCCATTGCTGCGATGTCCAGCTTTGAGCCGTATCGTTGAGCGTCCCGGGCGTGTTTGTGCCTGTCGACACGCCGCACGTCTCGGCATAGGGCAGCGTGAGGACGCTGTTGCAGCCCGTTCCGGCTATGACGACAGGGGGCAGGACCGTCGCCCCCTTTGTCATCCTGGTCACGAAATCCATTGCGGTCCTCAGGTTATCCTCCACGGCCAGCCGCTCTTTTTGTCCTTTATAGGCGCCGTTTTGGACCAGGAAAAAAGAGCCGGCTGCGGCGATCGTGAGCGAAGCCGCCACCAGGGAGACAAGCGTCTCAACAAGCAAAGATCCCCGTTTAGGGTTCCCCGTCATGACGGCCTCGCCAGGTACGCCGAGATGGCGATGTGGTTGTTGGCGCTCCCCCAGGCCACCGTCACGGTTACCTCCCGCAGCGCATTGGCCGTGACGTCCGTAACGACCCATGAACGATTATAGACGACACCGTCTACCGTGACGCTGTCGCTGCCGTTTGCGACATTGGTGTAGCCTGTGCTTTTCAACTGCTCGACCATAGCTTCAGCCGAGGCGGCCGCCGCCGAGGCAGTCCTGCTGTTGGCATCGTTTAAGATAGACGAGGTGAGCAACGGGGCTGTCCCAAGAAGCGCAATGACGAAGAGCACCAGCGCTATCAGGATCTCCAGCATCGAAAAACCTTCAGGCTGTCCCGTACAGGCTTTCATAGGCTGCCTACCGCCCCCGTCCAGCTTACCGAAAATGACACGGACTTCGCTGAGCCGCTGACGGTAACCGTTGTGCTCGTCCCCGGCGTCGGGGGCTGCTTCATGCCCATGCTGTTGAAGGTCAGAGTCGTCGGGCCGTTGAAGGAAACCGTAACGCCGGGATAATTGCCGGAAAGGTCGCGGGAGAACGTGCGGTTGACGGAGAGACCGTCCGTGTAAGAATAGCTATAGGCGGAAGGGCCCGTCAATGCGACGCTGACCGACTGGTTAGCCTTTATCGCGGACATTTTCGCACACTGAATGTCGGACCATACGACCCTGGCCGCCGCCTCTACCCTGTAGCTGTTCAGAAAACCGGAGAAGGAAGGCAGCGAAAGGCCGAGTAGGACGCCGGCGAGGGCTATCGCTGCGAGGACCTCGACAATCGAAAACCCCCTCGGCGGCGCGCCCCGTCCCTCTTCGCGAGCAGGCCGCGCCCGCCCATGGCGGGACTCGGGGGACTTTCCGCCCTGTACTTGAAACTCGACGCCCACGGGACTCCTGTCCGTCATTTGCTTTAACGTCATAGCAAGAAGCATACCAGACGGATCCTTAGTAAATTTGCGGGGATCGGGTCGTCGGGCAAAGCAGGGGTGGGCGTTTTTGGCTCAGACGCAACTGGAGAGCGTTCTCGTTCCGCGCACTTCTTTACTCGTCCCTCCTGGTTGGGGTACCATTATAGCGTCTGCGGCAGGAAGGAGGTTTTGAAGGCCCATGGACAAGAAGGGTATGCAAAAGATATTTTTCCCCGAGAGCGTAGTCGTCTGCGGCGTTTCGGACACGCCTGGGAACCTGGGCGCGGAGATCATCAGGAACCTGAACCGCTTTGAGTTCCGGGGGAGGGTTTACGGCGTCGGGCGAAAGGCCATGGAGATAGAGGGGATAAAAGTTTACGCGGGCCTGTCCCAAGTACCCGAGGCGCCTGAATTGGCCGTCCTTCTCGTCCCCGCGCCGGCCATCCCCGGTTTCTTGGAGGCGTGCGGAGAAAAAGGCGTGCGCCAGGCGGTGATAGAGACCGGGGGCTTTTCGGAGTTCGGACCTGAGCGGAAGGGGCTGGAAGATGAGATCGGACGGATCGCCGCGAAGTGGGGCATGACGTGCATGGGCCCCAATTGTATCGGCGTGGTGAATACGGAAAACGGCCTTTGCCTGCCCTTTGTCCCCTTCGGGAAAGGTGAGATTGAAAGGGGCGGGAATGCCTTTATCTCCCAGAGCGGCGGGCTTATCCACGAGCTGATGCGCCGCTGCCGCTCCGAGCACGTGGGGCTCGGGAAGCTCGCGAGCATCGGGAACAAGCTGATGTTGGACGGGAACGATATACTCGAGTTCCTCTTGGACGACCCGTCGACTTGCGCAGTCGGCATTTACCTCGAAGACGCAAGGAACGGCAGACGCCTCATGGACCTTGCATCCGCCACCGAAAAGCCGGTAATAGTCCTCAAGGCGAACAACAGCCCGGTGAGCCGCCAGATCGCCTCTTTCCATACGTCGGCGCTCCTCGGCGACGAGGCGGTCGTCACCGCCGCCTTCAAACAGGCTGGTATACACCGCGTCGCAACTCTTTCGGAGATGGTCGATTGTTTCAAGGTGTTCAGCCTTCCACCGATGCGGGGGCCGAACGTCGTCGCCCTCTCGCGGTCGGGCGGCCAGGCCGTCATGATGGCGGACGAGGCCCACCGGAGCGGTTTCACCCTGCCTGCGCTACCCCGCGACTTCTTCGACTCCATCGGGAAGGAGGCAAGGGCTCACGTCATAAGGGGCACGAACCCGATCGACTTAGGCGACGTTTTCAATGACCTCTTCTACCTGGAGGTGGTCGAGAGAGCGCTGGCGGCGCCCGTTGTCGACGGGGCGGTCTTCTTTTACGACTTCCCTTTCGATGCGCCTCTGGTGCCCGAAGTGGTGAAGGGTCTGGAGCGCCTCTGCCGCTCCTCCGGTAAGCCAGCGGTCCTCTGCATGGTGCCGGACAAGGCCGACTGGTTTGCCTTGAAGTATGCGGCGCCCTTCCCGTGGTTCTCCGCTACCGAAAGCGCTTTCGCCGCCCTTGCGCGCTCCCTTGCCCAGCACCGCAAGGCGGGCCTCCGCCCGGAGACATCTTTCGCTTCCGCAGAAGAGAGGGATTCCGGACGCCGTCCGTGGAGACTTACCCGTAACCAGCAAGAGCGGCCCGTCGGACCGCCGCCCGCCTGCGCGGGTACCCGGCAGCCGCCGGCCGCCGGGGCTGCCGGCCGGGCGCTTTCTCTCGTCGAGGCGTACGGCATACCGGTTGTCAGATACGAGCTTGTGGCAGACCGGGCGGCAGGCCTTGCGGCCGCGAAAAGGATAGGCTACCCCGTGGCCCTTAAGGTGGCCGAACCTGTCGTCCTCCATAAGACAGAGGCAGACGCGGTCCGTCTGGGCATCGGGGGCGACAGCGACTTTGAGGCAGCCTTCGACGCCATGCCCGCCGACCTCTACCTTGTCCAGGAGATGGCGGGCGAGGGTGTAGAGGTCATCATAGGGGCAAAGAAAGACCCCGAGTTCGGTCCCGTCATAATGTTCGGCCTCGGCGGAGTGTTCGTCGAGGTGATGGGCGACGTGACATGCCGGGTCCTACCGATAGATGAAAAAGACACAGGGGAGATGATCGGGGAGGTGAAGGGGGCGGCACTGCTCGCGGGCTTCCGGGGAGCGCCGACGGCAGACATGGAGAGCCTCGTGAAAGCGTGTGCTGCCGTCTCCCGCCTCATGTTAGACCACCCGGAGATAGAGAGCCTCGACATCAACCCGATCCGCGTCCTTGCAAAAGGGAGCGGCTGTCTGGCCCTGGACGTGAAAATGGGGGTCCGGGAAGAGGGGCCTTAGAAGCTCCTTGATTAAGCACCCCCTTTTGGGCTACAGTGAAAGGCGCGCGACCCGCTTCGGGCGACACGCTGCGCGGGCGCCCCGCGCCGGCCGGGCGTAATCGAGCAGAAGGTGTCCGGGCCGATCGGGGGCCGATCAAAGGAGGAAGAGTGCGGGGCAGGAGCTTATCACTTACAGGCAGACGGCATTCGTGAAGAAGCGGATCCACCTCTATCTTTTCATCTTCCTGGCCCTTTCCCTGCTTTTCATGGCGATCGGCCTGTATATCTTCCTAGTGACCGAGATCCCTTCCGTAAGAGCCCTGAAGGACCTGACGAACAAGCCTGTAAGCACGATCTACGATATAAACGGTCAGGTCGTCTACGTCATTGTGCCGGACAACAAGATAGCGGTGCCTTACGGCCGGATCCCGAAATATGTGCGGGAGGCTTTCCTCGCCGCAGAGGATGCGGAGTTCTTCAGACACAAAGGCGTCGAGATCAAGAGCGTCTTCAGGGCCCTGGTCATGAACGTAATCCACGGAAGGGTCGTCCAGGGGGGCAGCACGATCACGCAACAGGTCATCAAGGCCCTTGTACTTGGGCCGGAGAAGAGCATGATGAGGAAGGTGCGGGAGGCCGTCCTCGCCTACAGGCTGGAGATGTACCTGACGAAACAGGAGATCCTGAACGTCTACCTCAACAATATTTACATGGGCCAGGGGGTGTACGGCGTGGAAGCCGCATCCCAGGTCTACTTCGCGAAACACGTGTGGGAGATCGACAGGGCCGAGGCCGCCTTACTGGCCGGCATCGTCCAGGCGCCCGCCAGGTATACGCCGAAGCGCCACCCGGGGCTTGCGAGGATGAGACAGCTTTACGTGATCGATCAGATGTGGAAGAAAGGCTTTGTCGACGCAAAGAAAAGGGACGCAATGCTCAGGGAGCATACGAGCCTGGCCAAGGATGACGGCATATTCGCCGACACCTATTTCAAAAACACCGTCTTCAGGTACGTGGAAGACAAATACGGCAAAGGCATTTTCGCGAGAAGGGTTTTAAAAGTGTACACCACCGTCGACCCTTCATTGCAGAGGGCGGCCGAAGATGCGGTGAGAAAAGGACTTGCGGCCTACGACGAGAGGAGGGGCGAGTATTCCGTTTCATTTCACCTGGACAAGGGGAGGTGGCAAGGTTTCATGAAGACGGCAGAGAGGGACCTTACCCTCATCCCCTTGACCCCCGGGATCGCCTATAACCTCCTCGTCTCGGAGAGGGTCGCCGGAGGGTACGCCGTCTTCCCGGGTATGCACAAGGCTCTCCTCAAAATGTCGGAGTTTCCCTTCAAGCCGGGGGATGTGGTGAGGGGGGTTTACAGCGGCACCGACAAGAGGAAGCAGCTCGTCTTTTCACCCGTAAGGAGCTCCGGCATAGAAGGCGCCCTCGTGTGCATGGACGTCGCTTCCGGCTGCCTCTACGCGGTAGTCGGGGGCAGGGACTTCGAAAAGAGCCCTTACAACCGCGCCCTAGCCGCCAAGGTGCAGCCCGGCTCCGCGTTCAAGCCCTTCATCTATCTGGCCGCGCTGGAGAAGGGCTATGAGGTAGACTCGATGCTCATCGACGAACCGAAGACGTACGGCGGAGGACTCGGAAAAACGTGGGTACCCAAGAACTACGACGGCACGTACAGCGGCGCCATCACCATGCGGGACGCTTTGGCATATTCAAAGAACGCGGCTACCGTCAGGCTACTGGAGGCGGTAGGCATTGCCCCTGTCAAGAAGGCGCTCAGGGATGTCGGAATCGAGGAAGATATAGAAGACGACCTTTCGATAGCCCTCGGAACGTCGAACCTCACCCTTCTGGATCTCGTGAAGGGCTTTTCCGCCTTCGCGAATGGCGGCCAGAGGGTGAAGCCCTACTTTATAAGGCGGATCGAGGACAGCAAAGGGAACATACTCGAAGAGCAGGGACCGGAGACGGCGAGGGCGATGGACGAGGTGGTCGCCTACAAGATGAACGTCCTCCTGCGGGGCGTGACCACGTACGGCACGGCGAAGGGGGCAAGCCGGCTCGGCTACCCGGTTGCCGGGAAAACAGGGACTACGAACAGTTTCTACGACGCCCTCTTCGTGGGCTATTCCCCTCATATTTGCGCGGGCGTCTGGGCGGGTTTCGACCAGCGCACGTCTCTCGGACGCGCGGAAAGCGGCGGGAGGATAGCTTTGCCTATATGGATGAGGTTCATGGCGACCGCCCTCCGGAAGTTCCCTCCGGATGAATTCCCGTTGCCCGGCCGAGAGGGCCCCGACGCTCCTCCAGGGTCACCCGGCCTAGGTCCCGACAACCTCTCCCCTTACGACATGCAGGAAGCGACAAAAGTCCCTACGTCTTAACAGAGGGGCCTGGCTCTTTTCGCGCCTGACTTTGTCGTCCACCCGCGAGAAAGACATCGCGGGTACCGCGCCTTCGGCGCGGTACCCGCCGCCGAGGAGCGTGCGACCCGCTGTGCGGGTACCCCGCCGCCTATGTACGCCTCCGTTCCTCGGGCTTGCGCTTCGCGTCATCCACAAAAACAGCCAGGCCCCCTAACATGCTCTGTACCGCGCGCCCCTGCGGCAGAGCTAAGTCGGCGATCCCTTTGACTTTCTGCACAGAGGGCAGAGGCCGCGGTCGGTGAGGAAATCCGGAGGGCGGCTCGGGCACAGCCAAAGATACGGGCTACCGGTTTTTTTGAGGGGATGTGGCCGTGATCGTTTTTATGTGGTATGCTCATCCCATGGATGAAGAGCGGGTAAAGTCGCTCGTCAACTCCTGCAAGGTCGCAAGGCTGCTCGGAATCGACATCTACGAGGTGAAAGAAGGCAGGGCATGGGGCAGGCTGCCCCTCAGGGACGACCTTCTCAACATGTTCGGCATGCCTCACGGCGGAGTGCTTTTCGCTTTTGCCGATCAGGTGTGCGCAGCCTGCGGCAATACTTTAGGAAGAAAGGCGGTTGCCGTCGAATCGACGGTCCACTTCATGAAGTCGGCGCCCGGCGAGTCGATACTTTACGCCGAAGGCGAGGTGACATTCACCAGCCGCAGCATCGGAAGGGTAGAAGCGAAAGTCGTTACGGGCGGGGGCGAGACTATCTTGAAGATGCATCAGATCTTTTTCATTAAGAATGAGCTTCTAGAGTCGAAGGCCCCTCGCGATCTTTGACCTCCTGTCGGTCGACATCCGGCTAAAGAACCTTCTTGTTATGCCGCCCCGACAAGAATTTTTCTCTTGACTGGGTGCAAGACGATAGGTAAAACTAATTCGCTCTCGATTCTTCAAGCATAGCAAGGGGGAAAAGGCTTGATAGAATACGTGGCAATCCTGATAATGGTTGCCCTGGCGGCGATTATCGCCGGCTTTATCGTAGGCGCCTCTTACCTGCTGGGAAACAGGACGAGGGCGAAGGTGAAACTTTCGCCTTACGAGTGCGGTATGGTGAGCGTCGGGCCTGCCCGGAGGAGAATGACGATCCGCTACTACATCGTGGCTATGCTCTTCCTTGTTTTCGACCTGGAGATACTCTTCCTGTATCCGTGGGCGGTTATCACGAAACGGCTCGGGCTTTTCGGCTTTGCGGAGATGATCGTCTTTGTGGCAATCCTTTTCATAGGCTACCTGTACGTGTGGAAGAAAGGCGCTCTCGAATGGGAATAGAGAAGAACGTAGTGGTCACAACGGTTGACGACGTCGTCAACTGGGCACGGAAGAACTCGCTGTGGCCGGTGACCTTCGGTCTGGCCTGCTGTGCTCTCGAAATGATCATCGCTACCTCGGCTACCCACGATATGGCACGGTTCGGGGCAGAGGTCTTCAGGCCCTCTCCCCGCCAGGCAGACTTAATGATCGTCGCCGGGACGGTGACGAAGAAGATGGCCCCCGTAGTCAGGAGGATTTACGAGCAGATGCCCGAGCCGAAATGGGTCATCGCCTATGGGGCGTGCGCCACGAGCGGAGGCATATTCCGCACTTACAACGTTGTCCAGGGGGTCGACCAGATCGTGCCCGTCGACGTCTACATACCGGGATGCCCTCCCAGGCCGGAGAGCCTCATTGCCGGCCTCATAAAGCTTCAGGAAAAGATCGGAAAAGAGAGCATGCTCGAAGATAAGAGAAGGCTCCTGACCGTGCCGGGGCGGGAGACTTGAGCGGGTCAGGAGTAACTCATACAAGGCTCGGCGATGCCTTCGGCGCCGTTTTCGCCATCGAGCGGGCCGGCAGCCAGGAGGCGTTCATAGTCGGAAAGGAGAGGCTCCGGGACGTCCTCAGCTTTCTGAAAGGTGACGAATCCCTTCTTTATGTGATGATGACGGACCTCTTTGCCGTGGACCTTTCCGGCCTGCAAGCCGGCGCCGGCAAGCCGAGGTTCGAGGTCGTTTACCTGCTCAACTCCCTCAAGCTCAAGGAGCGCATCGTCGTAAAGGTGCGCGTGAACGAGGGCGAGGCAGTACCTACTGTCAGCGACCTGTGGCGGGCGGCAGAGTGGCTTGAGCGCGAGGCCTACGACATGTTCGGGATTCCCTTCGAGAACCATCCGGACCTCCGCAGGATCTTAATGGTGGAGGACTTCGACGGCTACCCCCTCCGCAAGGATTTCCCTACGGAAGGCTACGGATTCGAAGAGCCCTTCAAGGTCGATCTGGAATCTGAAAGCACACCCGACGGCAGCGGCGCCGCATCGAAAAAGGCCGGTCGGTGATAGCGGAAGACAGAAAGTATATGACCATCAACATGGGACCGCAGCACCCGGCCACCCACGGCGTTTTGCGGATCCTCCTCGAGCTCGACGGCGAGATAATCGTCAAGGCAACACCCTTCATAGGCTATCTCCACCGGGGGGTGGAAAAACTCGCGGAGGCGCGGACATACCACCAGGCCTTGACCTTGACCGACAGGCTCGACTACACGAACGGCCTATCCAACAACCTGGCTTACTGCCTCGCATGCGAGCGGTTGTGCGGCCTGGAAGTGCCGAAGCGCGGCCAATACCTCCGGGTGATCCTCGCGGAGCTTCAGAGGATCGCGGCGCACCTCATCTGGATAGGTACGCACGCCCTCGACATCGGCGCCATGACCCTCCTTTTCTATGCCTTCCGCGAGCGCGAAACCATCCTGGACATAGTCGAGGAGGTGACGGGAGCGCGGCTCACGCCCTCCTTCATAAGGATCGGCGGCCTCGCGAAAGAGATGCCGCCGAAGTTCGAAGGGATGGTAAAGGCCTTCGTCAAGGACTTCCCGAGGAGAGTGGACGAGTACGAGACTCTCCTTACCGAGAACATCATATGGCGGAAAAGGACGAAGAATGTGGCCCCTCTCTCGAAAGAGGACGCCTTGAGCTACGGCGTCACGGGGCCGGTGCTCCGCGCCTCGGGTGTCTACTACGATGTGCGCAAGGCCTACCCCTATTCTTCCTATGAGGACTTCGACTTCGAGGTGCCCATGGGCGAGGCCGGCGATGTCTTCGACCGGTACGACGTGCGGGTGCGGGAGATGCGCCAGTCGAACCGGATCATCGGGCAGGCGATAGAACGGCTGCCCGACGGACCCATATGCGCGGACGCCCCGGAAATCGTGCCGCCCGCCAAGGACGACGTAGAGCACGATATGGCCGCCCTCATACGCCACTTCAAATTGATGGAGGAGGGGTTCCGCCCGGCCTGCGGCGAGGCATACGGGGCGGTGGAGTCGCCCAAGGGGGAACTCGGCTTTTACCTCGTGAGCGACGGGACCGCCAAGCCTTTCAGGTTCCGCATACGCCCCCCTTCATTCATCAACCTCGGGGCAGTCCCGAAGATGATCGAAGGGCAGATGATAGCCGATGTCATAGCAGCCATAGGGAGCGTCGACATCGTGCTCGGCGAAATAGACAGGTAGGAGACGATGGCAGGCATCCTCTTCAGCGTATGGCAGGGCGAGGTGGTGGACAACAGGGGAAAGCCAGCTGCCGAGCATGCCCAGCCGGCGCGTCTTGCCGTGCCGCCCGAGTTCGCGGAAGGCGAGCCGATAAAAGCTTTTATGGGCTGGGACGGCTTTGCGCTGCTCGACCCCGAGGTCGACGTTGTGGATATGTCCACGCGCTACGTAGAGGCAGTCCAGGCCGAATCATGCGGCAGGTGCGTCCCGTGCCGCGTCGGCACGCGGATCATCTTGAACATACTCAAGGCGATATGTGAAGGAAAGGGTAAAGAGGAGGACCTGGCGAGGATCGAAAGCCTGGCCGCCTCCATCAAGGAAGGGTCAAAGTGCCAGATAGGGCAGACAGGCCTAATCCCTATGCTTGCTGCGCTGACCCATTTCAGACAAGCCTTCCGCGAAGCGCTTAAAGCGGGCGCGAAGGGATGGCCCGGAAGCTACCGGTCCTCGGTGACGGCGCCGTGCATGAGCGCCTGCCCGACAAAGCTGAAGATACCGAAGTATATAGAGGAGATCGCCGAAGAGAGGCCGTCCGAGTCGCTCGCTACCATAAGGGAGGACACCTGCCTGGCAGGCACGCTGGGCCGGGTCTGTGTGAGGCCGTGCGAGTCCAATTGCAGGCGGGCGAACATCGACGAGCCGATCTCGATCAAGTACCTCAAGCGCTTCGCCGCAGACTACGAGCTGGACAAGGAGAAGAAACGGTCGGTCCAAAGGACGGCCGGAAACGCCAAGAAAGTCGCCGTCATAGGCGCAGGCCCCGCCGGCCTTTCCGTAGCCTACTATCTTGGCCGGATGGGATACGGAGTGACCGTCTTCGAGCGCCTGACAGAGCCGGGCGGCATGGCGGCGGTCGGCATCCCCGATTACCGCCTCCCCAGGCCCGTCCTCGGGTTCGAAGCCGGTATGCTGGCTGCCCTGGGCGTCGAGATAAGATACGGGACGGCCGTCGGAAAGGACGTAGCACTGCGCGAGCTGGCCGATAATTATGACGCAGTCTTTATCGGGGTGGGCGCTCACAACAGCTCTCCCATGGGCGTCGACGGCGAGGACAGGGGATACGGGGGATTCATCACGGGAGTCAGGTACCTGCTGGACGTAAATATGGGCAAAAACCCGTACCCCGAAGGGAAGAAGGTCGTCGTTGTGGGGGGCGGCAATGTGGCTATGGACTGCGTACGCTCCTCCTTCCGCATCGGGAAGCCCGACGTGAACCTCGTTTACAGAAGGACGAAGGCCGAGATGCCTGCCGACCCGGTCGAAATACACGACGCAGAAGAGGAAGGGGTGAAGTTCCACTACCTCTGCAACCCGACGCGGATCATCCCCAAAGACGGCAAAGTATTTGCCGTGGAGTGCATCAGGATGGAGCTTGGCGAGCCCGACAAGAGCGGCAGGAGGAGGCCCGTCCCCATCCCTGGCTCCGAATTCGTCATAGAGACGGACATCCTCATACCCGCCATAGGGCAGGCTGTCGATTTTTCCTTCCTTGCCGAGGACCTCGGCGTGCAGGTAACGAAGTGGAATACCCTCGCGGTCAACCAGGAGACATTCGAGACTACCCGCCCCGGCGTCTTCTCGGCAGGCGACTGCGAGACCGGCCCGGATGTCCTCGTGCGCGCCTGCGGGAACGGGAAGAAGGCAGCATGGAGGATCGACCAATACCTTCGGGGAGAGGAGCGAAAAGCCTCGGAGAAGGAACGCTTCGATAACCTTTTCGCGAAAATAAAGGTTTACCAGAAGGACGAGAACCTGGGCATCGCCGGCGGCGAGCGGCGCATGCAACTCCGCATGCTCCCGCCGGAGACGAGGAAATGGACCTTCGACGAAGTGGAAGAAGGGGTCAGGGTGGACGAGGCCACGAGAGAGGCCATGCGCTGCCTGCGCTGCTGGCGCATCGGCCTGGTGGCCCTTTGAGTTCGACGGAAAAGAAATGGTAAAGCTTACGATAGACGGAAAAATAGTCGAGACGGGCGAGGGAAGGACGATCCTCGAGGCTGCCAGAGAGAACAGCATCTTCATTCCCACCATGTGCTACCACGCGAACCTTCTCTCTATAGGCTCGTGCCGCATCTGCGTCGTCGAGGTCGATGGTTATGCCAACCCCATGATCTCGTGCGCCACTGTCTGCCAGGAGGGCATGTCCGTTCGGACCCGTTCCGAAAAGCTTTTTTCCATGCGGCAGGAATACCTGAAGATGCTCCTTGCCTACCATCCCCTAGACTGTCCCATCTGCGATGCGGGCGGAGAGTGCGATCTCCAGGACCTCGTCTTCAGCCACAAAATCGAGAGGGCGGACCTCACGGTGGTGAGGCAAAAGAAAATCGAGGGCTATGCCACGCCCCTTATAAAGTACTTCGAGAACCGGTGCGTCCTCTGCCTGCGCTGCATCCACGCGTGCAGGGAGGTGTCGGGCCGCAGCGTACTCGACCTCGTGGAGACCGGGATAGACGCAAGGATGGTGCCGACGAACTCAAAAGACTGCATCTCCTGCGGCGAGTGTCTCTTCGTTTGTCCTGTGGGCGCCCTGACCGAGAACCTCAGTCCCGTGAAGGCGAGGCTGTGGCAGGTCGAGCGCCATTTCACCACGTGCCCCCATTGCGGTTTCGGCTGCACCTTTTCGCTCGACGTCCTGGACGGCCGATATGTGACGGACGTCATACAGGACGAACGCAACGCACCGAACAGGGGGTCCCTCTGCGTCATGGGCAGGTTCGGTTACGACTTCGTGAACCACGAGGCGCGCATCCTGAGAGCTTCAGCCGACGGTAAGACCCTTTCGACCGGCGAAGCTGCCTCATCGGCCTACGAGCGCCTGCGCAGGCTCGATGACGAAGGAAAGACCCTGGGCTTTGTCGTCTCCCCGAGGGCGACGAACGAAGAAATATTCCTGGTAGGCCAGATCGCCGGCCGCTTCAAGAGGGCCGCGGTCGCAAGCGCCGCCCATTATCATACCGGCAGGGTGTGGGAGGCTTACGGGAGGAAGGGCCTTTCCTACCCCTACGATTACGAGCGGCTCCTGGGTGCGGACCTCATAATCGTCGCAGGGGCGAACCTCCTTTCAAACAACCACGTTTTGGGCGACAGGGTGCGGGAGGCAATAAAGCTCGCGGGCAGCCGGATCATAGTCATCGACCCTGCGCCGACTGCGCTTTCGGGGCTAGCGGACGGTCACCTGAAGGTTTTACCCGGGCGTGACGGAGCCCTTTTCCGCGCCTTTTCCGCCGGACTTTTAAAGGCGGACTTCGACGCCCAATTGCAGGAAAGCGGTATTGATAGGGGTGAGTTCGAGCGGGCCTGCAAGCTCATCAGCCGTGCGACCGATATAGCGGTAATTTTCGGCTCCGGGGTAAGCGCTTCGGATGAGAGTCTCGAAGGGCTGCTGGACTTCTGCCTGGCCCTCGGGATAGACAAGAAAGGGCTCATCATGCCTACCGCAAGGGCTGCCAATGCGGTCGGCGCAGCATCGATCCTCGACTCCTGTGGCGCACCCCACGACCTTCTTGCAGACCCCGGCGTAAAGGCCCTCTTCCTCTACGAGGAGAATCCTTTGCGGTACACCGGAGGCGGTTCGGCCGGGATGCTCCACGCAAAGGAGTTCGTCCTGGTTGCCGACGCCCTGCCCACGACCGTGATGGAGTATGCGGACATGGTCGTCCCCACGGGCGTCTTTACCGAGAAAGAAGGCACCTTTTTCGCGGGCGAAGGCTCGATCAGGCTGCTCTCAAAAGTGACGGATTGCAGCGAGGCGACCTACCCCGGTTTCCTCTTCCTGTCCGGTCTTCTCGAAAGACTGGGCGGCCCTGCCTTCTCCGCGCCCCACGACGTCACGGCGTACATGAGGGAAAAGGGGCTCATCTGCAAGAGATCCGGGAGGGAAGAGCCGCGCGCCGCTGCGAAAGGCACGCTCACAGCGAAAGAAGCCCCCTCGGCCGGGAGGCCCCGGACCGTCGAGGGCTCCTACATAATGGTCATGAGAGATATCTTCAGCAACCACCACCTGGCAGACAGCGATATATACTCGAAGGGGGTAGCGACCGTCTACCGCCACCCCGGCTATCCTGTCTCCGAGGACAAGCTCTTAATGTCAGGGGAGGATGCGGAGGCCATGGGCTTTTCCGAGGGGGACGTGGTGCAGGTAATGTCTGCGAGCGGGTCCGTCCACAAGCCGCTCTCGATCAAGGACGGATTAAGGCCCGGCGTCCTTGAGTACATCGTTTTCAGGGACCGCATGGAGGCATCAGGCCTCATGGAGTCACCTGCCAAGTGGATCGAGGTAAAGGTGCGGAAAGGGTAAGATAATGGAGACGCTCTTTTTTATCATAGAGGCCGTAGTCAAGAACATAATCGTCATCGCGGTGCTCATGGGCTTCGTCGCCTACCTGACCCTAGCGGAGAGAAAGATCCTCGGCCGGCTCCAGATAAGGTTCGGACCGAACAGGGTCGGCCCTTACGGGCTCCTCCAGCCCATAGCGGACGGCATAAAATCGTTTACCAAGGAAGATATCATACCGGCCAACGCAGATAAGCCCCTCTTCGTCATGGCCCCCATGATCGCCCTTTTTTCAGCCCTGTCCATGTTCGCCGTCATCCCCTTCGGTGGCACGGTCTATCTCTTCGGAAGGGCGGTCAAGATGGTGATCGCCGATGTCGATATCGGCCTGCTCTATGTCTTTGCCTTTGCCACGCTGGGCGAATACGGCATAGTTCTGGGCGGCTGGTCCTCGGGCAACAAGTACGGAGTCCTCGGAAGCCTGCGGGCGGCGGCGCAGATGATAAGCTACGAGGTTTCCCTCGGCCTCATCGTCATTGGGACGCTCATCCTGGCCGGGTCCCTGCGGCTGACGGAGATCGTCGAGGCGCAGCGGGGCATGTGGTTCGTGGTCTACCAGCCTTTTGCGTTCGTCCTCTATCTTGTCGCGGGGCTCGCAGAAATCAACAGGACGCCCTTCGACATGCCGGAAGCGGAGAGCGAGCTTGCCTGCGGCTTCAACATCGAGTACAGCAGCATGAAATTCGCCCTTTTCTTCATGGCGGAATACGCCCACATGGTGGCAGTGGCCGCCATTGCCACAACGCTCTTTCTGGGCGGCTGGCTGGGCCCCTTTGCGTCGCAGCCCGGCCTGGGCCCGCTCTGGTTCTTCATAAAGGTATGCATGGTCGTCTTCTTCTTCATCTGGGAGCGGGGGACCTTTCCGCGGCTCAGGTACGACCAGATCATGCAGTTCGGCTGGAAGGTGCTCTTCCCGCTCGCTCTGGCGAACGTGGTTGTGACGGCGCTCGTGGTGGCATTGAGGCAATGATATGATAATACCCCTTCTGAAAGGTCTTCGTCTGACCCTGGCCCGGTTCTTTTCGCGGCCCATCACTATCCAGTACCCCGAGGAGAAGCGGACGCCTGCGGAGCGGTGGAGGGGAATCCACTATTTCCGAAAGGACGAAAAGGGCGATACGACCTGCGTTGCCTGCGGCCTGTGCGTTGCAGTGTGCCCCTCCCGGTGCATCTTTCTTGAGATCGGCGAGCGCGAGGACGGCCGGAGGTACCCGAGACGCTACGAGATAGACGAGCTCCGGTGCATCTTTTGCGGATACTGCCAGGAGGCGTGCCCGGTCAACGCCATAAAGCTCGGGCCGGGCTTCGAATACGTGAAGTACGGAAGGGCCGATTTCATCCTGGACACGGCAAAGCTGCTCGACATGTACGAGGGGAAGGAATGAGCGAATTGGGCTTCCTGAATCCGCTATTTCAGTGGGTCGTTTTCCTGACGGCCTCGTTGCTTTGCGCCTTCGGCGCCATCATGATGGTGACGCGGCGGAACCCGATCCATGGCGCCCTCTGGCTGATCGTGGCTTTTTTCTCCCTCGCCGTCATCTACCTGACCCTGTCTGCCCAGTTTATCGCGGTTGCCCAGGTGATCGTCTATGCGGGCGCCATCATGATGCTCATCGTTTTCGTCATCATGCTCATCCACCTTGAGACGGAGTTCGTTCAAAAGGGACACCTGTCGGGGGCCAAGGCCATCGGTGCCCTCATTACAGTGATAATCTTTCTGGAAATCGGGGCTGCCGTCCTTTCCTTGCGGAAGAATACGGGCGGTGCACTAACGGCGGCGGCATCCGGAACGGTGGCAAACGTGGGGGCCGCCCTTTACGGAAAGTACCTCTTCCCCTTTGAGGTCGCTTCTGTCCTCCTCCTCATCGGAATTGTGGGGGCAGTAGTGCTGACGAAGCGGAAGGGTGATCTCAAGCAGGGGAGAGAGACGTAAAAACCAGGAGAGCTTATGCAGGGTGTGCCTTATAGCTTCTATTTCGCGCTGAGCGGCGTCCTTTTCACCATAGGCGCCATAGGGGTGATCACGAGGCGCAACGCAATAGTCGTCTTCATGTGCATAGAGCTCATGCTGAACGGCGTCAACCTTGCCTTCATCGCTGCGGGTAACATGCTCAATTCGGTAGACGGGATGATCTTCGTCTTTTTCATAATGACGGTGGCGGCGGCCGAGGCCGCCATAGGGCTCGCCATATTCGTGCTCCTTTTCAGGTTGCGGGGGAGCGTAAACGTGGACGAGATACACCTGCTTAAGGGTTAGGCGATGGCTGATTACATCTGGCTCATACCTGTAATGCCCGCGGTCGGCTTCATTATCAACGGGTTTCTGGGCTCGAAGCTGCCGAAGGCCCTCGTTTCCTTCATCGCCTGCCTCACCATTTTCGTCTCTTTCGTCGTATCTGCGCTCGTCTTTGCAGAATTCCTTAAGCTGTCACCGGAGGCTCGGGTCTTCGAGAAGAACGTATACGACTGGATCGCCTCCGGAGAGTTCGTGGCCAGGGTCGGTTTTCGCATCGATTCCCTCTCCGTAGTAATGTGCCTGGTGGTAACGGGCGTGGGCTTCCTCATTCACGTCTATTCCGCAGGCTACATGCACGAAGATGAGGGGTTCGCCCGGTATTTCACATACCTCAACCTCTTCGTCTTCATGATGCTCATCCTCGTGACCGCGAACAACATTCTTTTTATGTTCGTGGGATGGGAGGGCGTGGGCCTCTGTTCTTACCTGCTCATAGGCTTCTGGTACAAGAAGGACAGCGCTTCGAATGCGGGGAAAAAAGCCTTCATAGTGAACAGGATAGGTGACTTCGGCTTCCTCCTCGGCATCTTCTTCCTCCTCGCGGCCCTTGGGGCGCACGGCATCTGGACCCTCGATTTCGCAGAGCTGCAGAAGAACGGCCATCTTCTGACCGGGGCCATGGCCACTCTGATAACCCTCCTCTTCTTCGTGGGCGCCACCGGCAAGTCCGCGCAGATCCCGCTCTATGTCTGGCTCCCTGACGCAATGGAGGGACCCACGCCCGTCAGCTCCCTCATCCACGCGGCAACCATGGTCACGGCCGGTGTCTACATGATCGCGCGGCTCAACTTCCTGTACGTTATGGCGCCGACGACCATGTTCATAGTCACCCTCGTAGGCGTTCTCACAGCCCTCTTTGCCGCTACCATCGGCTGCGCCCAGTATGACATCAAGAGGGTCCTGGCCTATTCGACGGTGAGCCAACTGGGCTATATGTTCGTGGGGGTCGGATCGGGCGCCTTTGCGGCCGGCATCTTTCACCTCATGACCCACGCATTTTTCAAGGGGCTCCTTTTCCTCGCCGCGGGAAGCGTGATGCACGCCATGAGCGGCGAGCTCGACATGCGAAGGATGGGGGGTCTGAAAAGGCGTATCCCGGTCACCTACTGGACCTTCCTCGCGGGGTGCATAGCAATAGCCGGCGTCCCCGGCTTTTCGGGTTTTTTCAGCAAGGATGAGATCATGTGGAAGGTCTTTGCCAACTACGGGGGGAGCCTCGCCTTCTGGGCGCTCGGCGCGATAACGGCCGGTCTCACGGCCTTCTACATGTTCAGAATGTTCTTCACCACCTTCCACGGCGAGTGCCGGGCGGCCGAAGAGGTTAAGCACCATATCCACGAATCCCCCAAGGTGATGACCGTTCCGCTGGCTGTTCTGGCCGTGCTCTCCGTTGTGGGCGGCTGGGTCGGAATCCCCCATATACTGGGAGGGTCGAACCTGTTCGAGCGGTGGATGGTGCCCGTCTTCGGTCCCGAAAAGGAGGCGGCTGCACCCGCCCTTAACCTGGTTACGCGGGCCTTTGCCGAAGGGCCGGAGGCGCATGCCTCTTCGGCCGAGGGCCTTCTCATGGCTGCCGCCGTTATAATCGCCTTTGCGGGCATTTTCATCGCCTACTACCTCTACATACGGCGTCCCGACTTACCGCGGCGGTTCGTGGCCGCGAACCCCGGTGTCTTCAGGACTGTCAACAACAAGTACTACGTGGACGAGCTCTACCAGGCCACCTTCGTGCGGGGCCTCTTCTCCCTCGGCCGTTTTTTTAAGGGCGTGATCGACGAAATACTGATCGACGGCACGGTAAACGGGGTTGCGTGGCTGATCCGGGTCGTCGGCAGTTTCTTCAGGCTTTTTCAGTCCGGATACGTGCAGGGCTATGCCTTCGCCGTGATCCTTGGCGCGATTTTCGTACTGGGCTATCTCATTATAAGGGTTATCCTGTAGCTATGAACCAGCTCTCTTTCCCCATTTTAAGCACGCTGATCTACTTGCCCCTCGCAGGTGCCGTCCTGCTCCTCTTCGTTCCCCGTAAAGCGGAGCTTTTCATCAAGAGTCTCACGCTGGTCTTCTCCCTCGTCGAGTTCGGCCTTTCCCTGCCCCTTTTCTTTTTCTTCAACGAAGGAGCGAAGGGCATGCAGTTCGTGGAAAAGGCGTCATGGTTCCCCGAATGGGGCATGAGCTACCTCCTCGGGATAGACGGGATCAGCCTGCTCCTCGTGCTCCTGACGACGTTCCTTACAGTCCTCTGCGTGCTCGTCTCCTGGAAAGCCATACAGACGAGGGTGAAGGAGTATTACATAACTTTCCTCTTCCTCGAGACGGCCATGATAGGCACGCTCTGCGCCCTCGACCTGATCCTCTTCTACGTATTCTGGGAGCTGATGCTCATTCCGATGTACCTCCTCATCGGCATCTGGGGCGGACCCAGGAGAATATACGCGGCCATAAAGTTCTTCCTCTTCACCATGGTCGGGAGCGTCCTGATGCTCCTCGCCATTTTCGTCCTCTATTTCCATCATGGGGCACAGACCGGTTCAGCCACCTTCAACGTTCTCGACCTGTACGGCACGACCGTCCCCGTCGGCCTCCAGTACTGGCTTTTTGCCGCCTTTGCCCTCTCCTTTGCCATAAAGGTTCCCATGTTTCCGGTCCATACATGGCTGCCCGACGCCCATACCGAGGCGCCTACGGCAGGGAGCGTCATCCTGGCCGGGGTGCTTCTCAAGATGGGGACATACGGTTTCCTTCGGTTTGCCATACCGCTCTTTCCAAAGGCAGCCTTTGACGCAATACCCCTCATGTCCGTACTGGCGGTTATCGGCATTATCTACGGCGCCATAGTGAGCATGATGCAGCCCGACCTGAAGCGCCTGATCGCTTTTTCGAGCGTAAGCCACCTGGGCTACGTTATGCTCGGCATGTTCGCCTTCAACATGCAGGGCGTCCAGGGAAGCATCTACCAGATGCTCAACCATGGAGTCAGTACCGGCGGCCTCTTCCTTTTGGTCGGCATGATATACGAGAGGCGCCACACGAGAATGATCGAGGATTTCGGGGGCCTTTCGGCTTCCATGCCGCTCTTCGCCATCTTTTTCATGATCGTTACCCTCTCGTCAATCGCCCTTCCGGGAACGAACGGGTTCGTCGGCGAATTCCTGATACTGCTCGGCGCCTTCAGGTCGGTGAAGCTGTACGGTATCCTGGGCGCAGTGGGGGTGGTACTAGGAGCCGTTTACATGCTGTGGATGTTCCAGCGGGTGATGTTCGGCGAGATCAAGCGGGAGGAGAACAGGAAGGTTGCCGACCTCGGAGGCAGGGAGGTTCTCATACTCTGCTGCGTGGTATTCTTCATCGTCCTCATGGGCGTCTACCCCAAGATGTTCTTCAGGAAAATGGACACTTCCGTGCAAGGTTTTCTCGCCTTCGTGAAGGAAAGAAACGCGTACTACGAGACGATGAAAGGGCAAGGTCCGCCAGTGGCCTTTAAGGCCCCCGGCATCGCGGATAGAGGTCAACGATGAATACGGTGCCGTCCCTTTCCGATTTCGAATGGATCCTGCCCGAGATTACGGCTGCCGTCTTCGGGCTGCTCGTCCTGCTTACCGACGCGCTGGGGAAGACATCGAAGGGCAGATCGGGGGGCATATTGACCCTCATAGGGGCGGGCCTCGCTTTCTGTTTTGCGGTCCGTCTCTGGGGCATGGGGACGAACATCTTCAGCGGCCTCTATACGATCGATGATTTCGGCACCTTTTTCAAAGCGATATTCCTTTTGATCCTCTTTTTCGTAGCCCTTATCTCCTTAGGCTACGCCAGGCGGGAGGAGATGCCGGCAGGCGAGTACTACGCGCTCCTTATCTTCGCAGCCCTGGGCATGATGGTCATGGTCTCGTCGAACAGCTTCGTCACGATCTTCATCGGCCTCGAGCTGATGTCCCTTTCCATATACGTCCTCTGCGGGCTTCTCAAGGGCCAGGCTGCCGCCCTCGAGGCTTCCCTCAAGTATTTTCTGCTGGGCTCTTTTGCCACGGCCTTTTTCCTTTACGGGGTAGCCCTGATCTTTGCCTCCACGGGCGCCCTCGACATCCGGATGGTCCGCGCCGTGGCGGCCGCCAGGAACCTCTCGGCAGATCCTGTCTTTCTGACAGGCATGGCGCTCCTCATCGTGGGTTTCGGCTTCAAGACGGCCTCGGTTCCCTTTCACATGTGGACTCCCGACGTTTACGAGGGCGCGCCCACGTCCGTCACGGTCTTTATGGCAACAGGGGTCAAGGCGGCCGCCTTCGGCGCCTTCCTCAGGGTCTTCTACACAGCCTTCTATCCTTTCATCGGCGACTGGTCGAGCGTGCTCTGGCTCATCGCCGTCCTCACCATGTCCGCCGGGAACGTCATAGCCCTTGTGCAGAACAATATGAAGAGGCTCCTTGCCTATTCGAGCATCGCCCACGCCGGCTACATTCTCATCGCCTTCGTAACCGGGGACAGGATCCTCTCGTCGAGCATCCTTTACTACCTTCTGGCCTACACCTTCATGAACCTGGGGGCCTTCACAGTGGTGATCGTCCTCGGGAGGAAGGGCGAGGGGCACGAGGACATCGACAGCTATGCCGGTCTGGCGGCACGCCACCCCTTCATCTCGCTCTGCATGACCGTTTTTCTTCTGTCCCTCACCGGCATCCCGCCCCTGGCGGGCTTCGCCGGCAAGTTTTACATATTCAGCGACGCCATAAAGGGGCACTTTTACTGGCTAGCCGTCATCGGCGTAGTCAACAGCGCCGTGGCCGCCTACTATTACCTCCGCGTGCTCATGTACATGTATTTCAGAGAGCCGGAGAAGGAGCTGGGCAGCATAGACATTTCGCCGGCTTATGTGTTGGTGATGCTGGTCAGCGTAGGCGCTCTTTTGTACCTCGGGATCTTCCCTCGCGATTTCCTGCTCATCGCGCAAAAATCCGTATCCATCTTCGCTCGATAGCTTGCCCTTGGGTCCCAGTAGCCTCCGGGTGACGACAATCTTTACGGGCCCCGCCTCTGCACGCATGCAGCCTAATCCTTGCATTTTTCTCCAAGGAAGATGCTGCCGGCCCTCTATGGGTGTCCTTCTCCTTTACATCTAAAGCGGGCACAAGCGGAAATAATCAATAATATCAATCGGCTCAGTATGGCACGTCCCTTGCTTCGCGACATGTGAGTCCTCTCTTTCGAAGGCGGGTGGGACCGGAGCATGCCGAGAACGGTTAATCTCCCCTTTCCCTTTTCGCCCTTGTGCAAGCGATGTAAGGCCCTCCCCTGCCCCGTGAGCCATTTGGACTCGCAACGAAAAAACAATGGAAAGGAGGCCGCGTGAAGGCAATCGTGAGGGCAACCGTATTTGCAGCCCTGGGTCTTTTTGCGGGGATGTCCGCCCTTGCAGGCAGCGATACGGAGTGCAGGATGAATATTTCCGTTGGCAGCGGACCCTTCGGGGCGCTCAACATGAGGCCGAAGGTCAAGCCCGCTTCTGTATTCAAGGACCGGAACATCATCAAGCAGACCTACGACTACAGCTGCGGGGCCGCATCCACGGCAACCCTTTTCAACTATTACCTCGGCGATCCGGTCACGGAGGCGAAGGTCATCAACGATATGTTCAAGGCCGGCAACGTGGACAAAATCATCGAGCGGAAAGGGTTTTCCCTCCTGGATATAAAGAAATTTGCCGAATACATGGGCTACAATGCGGTGGGGTACAAGACCGACATGGAGGGCCTGATCTCACTCAACAAGCCCTCCATCGTTGCGGTGTTGATCCGCGAATACAAGCATTTCGTCATATTCAAGGGCATCGAGAAAGGGAGGGTCTTTTTGGCCGACCCGGCCCTCGGCAACACGACGGTCAGCCCGAGGGAATTCGAGCGGATGTGGTACGGCCATATAGCCCTCGTGATAGAGCCGAGGGAAGGAGAAGTAAAGGACGGCCTGAAGATAAGGGAGGATGAGAGGATCTTCGTCGGCTCCGCCGACTTGAGAAGGGCTTTATTCTACAACTCGATTCTATTCAGCAAAGGGCCGAACGAATTCTAGAGCGGACCCCGAGGAGAGAGGCCATCGAGAGGGTGCCTGGCGACGGGGCGCGATCGGTCTTATACTCCATGAATGACCGCCTCGTTCGGGTGGCCGGGCATTAGCCGAGAACGGGCGGCGCAAAACACAAAAAGGGAGTGTTTATGGTGAAGTATGCAGTACCGGTCGTGATGCTTTCGCTCATCGCCTTCGCATGCGGCGTCGCTGGAGCAAGCGATCCGCACATGATGACGAAGGAGCAGCTTCTTCCCCTTTTGGGTAAGTCCGATGTAATCGTCATAGACGTGCGCACGAACTATGACTGGGACAAGAGTAAAGTGAAGATCAAAGGGGCCCTGAGGGAAGAGGGAATGAAGTTCGCATCCTGGATGAACAAGTACCCAAGGGAAAAAACCCTCGTCCTCTACTGCGCCTGAGTGAATGATTCAACGAGTGTCAGTTTGACACAGGCATATCTAAAAGCCGGCTACAGCAAAGTCTATTATCTGAAGGGGGGCCTGAAGGGCGCCTGGGATGATTGGGTCAAGGCGGGGTATCCCACCGAGCCCAAATAGCCTCCCGCGGCCCGCATGCGCCTTTACAGGACAGCCGCCCTTCATCCGAAGCTAGGGGCAACCCGTGCCTGCCCCCTACCAGATGAGATTCAACCTGCTGCTCCATTTGTCAGGCAGCCTGCGCCCGAGGGAAACCCAATGGCGGCTCCGGCGGGTCGAGAAAAGTACCGTCACCGCCAGCAGGAAGACTGCCGGGTCGAGGTAGATGCTCCACGAGGCCATGGTGGAGCCGACCGCCCCGAAACAGCCGCATTCCACGTCCGTTCCCCGGGAGAGAAGGATGACTTTGGTAATGAAGAAAGAGGTGCTCAATAAGGCGATGCCGAGGGCCGACAGACGGGTCAGCACGCCCGCCAGCAGACCGACCGCGCAGGCGAGCTCGATGAATGGGAGAGCCCACCCAAAGCCGATCGCCAAGGGTCCCGGCAGTATGTCGAAATTGTAGACCATGGCGACCGAGTAGTGCTCTATATCCACCATCTTTCCCAGGGAGGAAACGAGAAAGGTCACTCCCAGAACCAGGCGGAAGACGAGGATCGCGAATCGGTTTTCCAAGAGCCTGTTCTGAATGATGCCGCTCGCAACGCCGGCCCGCTGTTCCATTACGAGTTACCTCCCATGAGAAGTGAAGCTCCCCGGCCACAGGCCGGGGCTTCCCGGATAGGAATGAAGAACAATTTATTGCGCCGACCCGCTACGCGGGTGCCCGCCCCGTCCACAGGACGGGGCTTACGGAGCGCCTCCGGTCAAAGCAGTGCGGAAAGAGCGCTGCCTCCCCCATCGTTGTCTGATTAGTATAAGGCCTCCGGCAGGATATTTCAGGGTCTGGCAGACATGGCCGCGGATTACCTCACGGTCGCTACGCGGGTATGACAGCCGGTCATCCGATAAAGGCGTGCGTTGGCGGGTCTGGGGTGGGCCGCGGATTACCTCACGGTCGCTACGCGGGTATGACAGCCGGTCATCCGATAAAGGCGTGCGTTAGCGGGTAGAGGGTGATAGAATACTGCTGTGAGGGTGCTTCTCATCTCGTCCAACCGGTCCGAAATCTACATGCGCACTATACCCCTGGGCCTGGGCTGTGTGGCTTCGGCCCTGAGGCAGGCCGGCCATGAAGTGCAAATCCTTGATTTGATGGGAATCGCGGATGTATCGAAAAGCCTCTCCGGGGCGGTCCGGCAGTTGAGACCGGATGCTGTCGGCATATCGCTCAGGAACATCGACGATCAGAACATGCGGTCCCCCCGTCTGTTCCTGGGGGAAGCAAAGGAGATCATAGAACAGGTAAGGTGTCTCTCGCCCGCCCCGATCATACTCGGCGGCGCCGGTTACAGCATTTTTCCCGAAGCGGCGCTGGAGCGCTCCGGCGCCGACATGGGCGTTTGCGGAGAGGGCGAGGAGACCTTTAGGCTGGTCCTTGAAAGGATGGAGAGGAAGGAACCCCTTGCAGGACTGCCCGGGCTTTACTTGAAGGGGAAGGGGCTTCAAGGGGCCCGGGTTTTCGTGAAAGACCTCGATCGCCTTCCCCTTCCCGGCTCCGACATCCTGAGCCTGGCTCAAGGTGAAGCCACCCTTCCCGTCCAGACCCGGCGGGGCTGCCCTTTGGGATGTATCTACTGTTCCACGGCGTCAATCGAAGGCAGAGCGGTACGCAGAAGGTCCCCGAAAAAGGTTGTGGAATGGATCGCCCGGTGGGCCGAAGAGGACGTACGCCAGCTCTACCTCGTCGATAATACCTTCAACCTGCCGCCATCTTACGCTAAAGACCTCTGTCGCGAGCTGGCTGATGCGTCTTGCGGGGTCTCATGGAGATCCATCGTATATCCCTTCGGGATGGACGAGGACCTGGCCGCCCTAATGGCCGAGGCCGGCTGCGTGGAAGCGTCGCTCGGGTTCGAAAGCGGATGCGAACGGATTCTCAAGATTTCGAAGAAGCGCTTCCGACCCCCCGACGTCGCACGTGCCCGCGCCCTTCTCGGCAGGTCCGGCATCAGGTGCATGGGGTTCCTTCTTCTCGGCGGACCGGGAGAGACGCGGGACTCCGTAAAGGAGAGCCTTGCCTTCGCAGATTCCCTTGACCTGGATGCCTTGAAAATAACGATAGGCCTTCGCATCTATCCCCAGACCCCCCTGGCCCTGCAAGCGGTAAAGGAAGGGGTCGTCGAGGCCGGGGACGATCTTCTGTTCCCGCGGTTCTACATGGCGGCAGGGCTCGAAAACTGGGTCAGGGAGACCGTATACTCATACGCCGAGGGCAGGCCGAACTGGATCGTCGATAGATAAAGCACCGCCCACTCTTAATGGCAGGGACGGCAGGAGGGTATTATATTCTTTCGGAGCCGAAGACGGACAAGGCGTTTCATGGAGGCCCGGGAGGCGGGAGGTTCACCGGAGAAGAGGCGGGATAACATAAAGGAGGTTTGCACCATGTTCAAAGTCAGGACGTTCATGTCGCCCCTCAAGATATTTCATACGATGGAGGAACTGTCATCCCTGGACGACGAGGTGAACGCCTTCGTCGCAGAGGGAGGGATGAAGAGGATAGTCTCCGCCAGCGACAGTTGCACGACTGACGACACGGGGGCGACAATCGGGATTATAAGGGTGATTGCCTACGAGACCTGAAGAAACCCTGCGACCCTACTGTTTGGGAAAGCAGATGTCCGCGCCTTCGGGCACGTCGCAATAGGGGGTCGGCTGCCCTACCTCGGTCTTTGATCCTTCCTCGCCGCCTCTCATCCTGCAGACCTTCGACATAAGGAATGCTGCCCCCATTCCCACCGCGCCACCCAGGAGAAAGGTCACGAGAGCCCTACACGTATTCGCATGCCTTTCCATGACTGCCACCTCCTCTTTCTTCCTTAATTTAAGACCGGGACGGCACCATTGCAATCAAAGACGCGAGCCTGACCTTGCCCGGTTACGAGGCAGGGTCAAGCCGACCTGCCAGTCCGAGAGAGGGTTGCTGAAAGGCAGGGTTTGTGGCCCCACCTTTCAGCATAGAGGGAAATGGGGAGGGGACATGGCCGAAGCCATGTCAAGCTGGAGCTTTTTCAGTAGACAGCTCGGCGCCGGTCGCCATGGCGCGAAGGTCATCGATCCTATTCATCCAGCCCTTCAAGTATCTACCGTACCGCTCGGGCTTCAGCTCGCTGAGACGCACGTACCGCTCAGACCGGAATCTTAGGTACGCCTCAGTATCGCCGCCCGAGGACCGGAGTATCTTCCGCGCCGCCGCCGGACTGTTCATATACGTATCGAAATGGACGATGGCGAGCCGGGGCGGCAAGGCCTCTGCGCCCGATTCCGCCCACAACTTCCTGTACGCCGCCGCTGCCTCCGCCTGCGACATATTTTTGACACTGCCCGTATAGCCCAGGCGCTCGGCCGTGGCCTGGAGTATCCCGTACCTGGACGATTCTCTTCCCCCGTCAACTCTCACGTAGGCCATACCCTCGTGACCGAGGACAAAGCGGAAGGCCTCGCTCATCGTGCCTTCCCCGGCGGTATCGACTTCCGGTGGGGTCGGGGTATATGCCGCTCCCGGCGCGGATTGCGGACCTGCCTGCAATGGGGCCTTATCGCCGGTCCGCTCGATGCACCGAGCCAGGAGGTCGAGAAACTTGCCCGCGCCGTAAGGAGCGACTATGGGCATCCTCTCCGTTACCGTCCCGTCCTCGTCGGCAAAAGGGGAGAAACCTGAGAAGGTTATCATGATTCCGTATCCGGGATTATCATCTTCGGAGGGTATGTTTGCAATGACTGTGCCAGAAATGGCAATAAGCCCTCCGGGACCCTTTCGCGGGCAGTCATGGGTGACAAAATAAAGGCCCTATAATTTCCCGGCCGGTCTTGGACCGTCCCTCATGAATAGGAAGCTTGCGGGGGATATGACGCACCAGTCAAGAAACGGACGGCTCTCAGGACTTCTGGTGGGCTGCAGAAAACCTTTGGCCGGCCGCCCGGTTTCTGGTATAATATAAACTAGTCTCTACTTTGGTATCGCCAATGCCCCACGAATGGACAAGGAGTCCCGTTATGCCGACGAAAGACCGGTTCAGCCTGTCAGCATGGATAGAGGAGTCCGTCAGGGACTTTGCAAAATCGCCGGAGAATACGCTCCGCGATAAAGATAACGAGCCTGCCTTCGAAATGCCCATCGTCGGTTTTTCGAGTGGAGTCGACCCTGTCTACGCTGACTTAAAGGGTCTTATAGGACCTTTTTTCTGGACCCCGTTGGAAATCTTCAGCCTGACCTTTCCCGACCTCTGGATAACAGCCGACCAGCTCACAGTGATCGCCTGGGTATTGCCGATGACGAGGGCGACGAAGGCGGACAACAGGAAGGAGAAGGCCTATGCGTCGGAGCGCTGGTACCGGGCAAGAAGGTTCGGGGAGGAGTTCAATACGAAGCTCCGCATTTACCTTGCAGCCAGGCTGAATGATGCGGGATACCAGGCCGTGGCGCCCCAGGCTTCTCCCTTGTGGGCAATGAAGGTCTCGGAGCGATACGGCATTTCCTCCACCTGGTCCGAGAGGCACGCGGCCTACGTGTCGGGCCTCGGCACCTTCGGTCTCTGCGACGGGCTGATCACGCCCGTGGGCAAGGCCATGCGCTGCGGGTCCGTCGTCGCGCGCCTTTCCATCCCGTCCACGCCGCGACCCTACAACGACCCTCACGCATACTGCCTTTTCTTTTCCCAGGGCGGCTGCGGCAAGTGCATAGGGCGCTGCCCGGTCGGCGCCATCACCGAGAAAGGGCATGACAAGGTGAAGTGCAAGGAATACCTTGAAAAGGTCCAGGTTACCCATGCAAGGGAGACATACGGCCTGGAGGCCTATGGGTGCGGCCTGTGCCAGACAAAGGTCCCCTGCGAGTCCCGGATACCGTCGACAAAGGCTAAAGATGAGCAGGCAGGCGAAGCGCTCCTGTCCTCTCGAAAACCGTCCAGCCCCTCAGGTGCGTCGTTTCCGGCAGCATCTTGATCGTCCCGGCCAGCCTCAAGGCTCCATTGACAGAAACCGTAAAAGACGCTAAAAAAACATTGGGAAAAAACATCGCGCGGAATTTGGGGGCCTGTCCGGGGGAAGGTCCGCCGCCATTTTTTACGAAGGGACAACGCTGATGGCGAGAGAGGTCGAACGGGTGATCACGGATTGCACGCTGTGCTACCACAGCTGCGGGACCGTAGTCACCGTGGAGGGCGGGAGGGCGGTAAAGGTCGAAGGGCTCGAATCGCACCCTCTGAACAAGGGGAAACTATGCCCCAAAGGCGAAGCAGTCCTCGACCACGTGTACAACCCGGAACGGCTGATGCATCCGCTGAAGAAGACGAGCCGCGGGTGGAAGCGGATAAGCTGGGAACGGGCGCTCGCAGAGATTGCCGGGAAGCTGATCCGCCTCAGGGACGCGTTCGGCCCGAGCGTGTTGGGGGTCTTCAGCGGTTCCATCGGCGTCGAGAATCTCGAGATGGCCGGCCTGACCCAGAGGTTCAAGGCGGCCTTCGGGTCACCGAACTTTTTCTCCGTGGAGAGCGTCTGCTACCGCATGCGCATCCGCACGCGCCAGATCACCTTCGGAAAATATCCGACGGAGGAGCTCGACTCGAACCTCTATGTCCTGTGGGGACATAATCCCGAGCAATCCGATTTCCCTCTCCAACTGGCGCTCGAGGAAAACCTGAAGAAAGGGGCAAAGCTCGTCGTCATCGACCCGAAGCGGATAGGCCTGGCCGACCGGGCAGACCTCTATTTGCGCATCCGACCGGGCACCGACGGGGCCCTTGCCCTGGCCGTCATCAACGTTATCCTGGCCGACCGGCTTTACGACCGGCCCTTCATCGAGAAATACACGACGGGCTTCGACAGGCTCGAGGACCATGTCCGGGGCTTCACTCCAGAATGGGCCGAAAAGATTACGTGGGTGGCAGCCGAAGACATCCGGCGGCTTGCGAGGCTCTATGCGACCACAAAAGGCGCGAGCATCTACCAGGGAACGTGTACTCAGGACCAGACGGCAAACGGGACGCAGAATAGCCGTGCCTTTGCCGTCCTCCAGATAATAACGGGCAATATCAATAATCCGGGCGGCTGGGTCATAAGCCCCAGACTTGCGCTGGGCAACGTGGGCTTGAGTGTCGAGGGAGAGCCTCTCGGGGCCGACAGGTACCCCCTTTTCTACGAGGTGTGGGGCAGAAAGAGCCCCTACGGAGTCGTCACGTGCGTCCCGGAAAGCATCCCGGACAAGATAAAGGCCTTCGTCGTAGTCGGCGGCAATCCTCTCCTATCGATGGCCGATTCGAACGCTTTCCGGGAGGCCTTCAAGAGGCTCGAGCTCCTCGTCGTTCACGACCTTTTCATGACGGAGACGGGCAAGCTGGCCCATTATGTGCTTCCTGCCGTCTCCCATCTGGAAAAATGGGGCGTGGCTTACAGCTACAACGTATGCCACTGCATACCCTTTCTCATGCTCAGGAAGAAGGCAATCGAGCCTATCGGCGAGGGCTGGTCGGAGTGGAAGCTCTATACCGAGCTCGCCAGGAAGCTCGGCATGGGAGACAAATTCCCCTGGAAATCCGAAGAAGAACTTGTCGCCTTCGAGCTCCAGCCCTCCGGCCTTACCTTCGATTACCTGCTAGGCGAGAAGCCCGAGGGGGATTACTACCAGAAGAAGCAGTACGGCATGAAAGAGGGGCGCTTTTCGACGCCTACGAAGAAGATCGAAATTTACAGCGAGGCACTAGGACATATAGGTTTCGATCCCCTTCCCGTCTACCTGGAACCCGACCGCAGCCCCCTGGGGTCGCCCGAGCTTCTTCAGAGGTATCCTCTTATACTTTCCACGGGCAACAGGAACCTTTACTATACCCACGGGCAGTTCAGGGGGATCGGCCGCCTCAAGGAGAAAAACCCGGAGCCCTGCGCCGAGCTCGGACCCGAAACTGCGCGCCGCTACAGCATAGGGAACGGGGACAGCATCGTCATAGAGACGAATCGCGGCGCCGTGAGGATGAAAGCCCGCGTCGACGAGCGCATAGCGGAGGGCGTGGTGCTGGTCCCCCATGGGTGGCCCGGCGAGGCAAACGCCAACCTTCTGACGGATACTATGTGTCGCGAGCCGATTATGGGCTATCCGCAAGTAAAGTCGCTTCTGTGCGCGGTGAAAAAGGCGTAAAAAGGGCTGCACGAATATCGGCGGCCGCGCAGCCTCTACAAGATTCGTATGCGGCCGTACTCCCCGTCGTACCCTGGTGCTATAAGGACCTTGCCCTGTCGCATCCTGCCTATCGCTTCCGCCAAGAGGGGCGTCGCGGCGCTTGCAATATCGCCAAGGGGCGTCTCCAGGAGTATTCTCAGCTCGCTTCCCAGGATTGAAAGGAGCTTCGAATAGGCGTCCCTAACGGCCCTGGCGGCCGCACCCGCACCCGTCACCTCCGAGAGTACCTCTGAAAGGGGGACCAGCGACCGGTACCCTTGGGCAGAGGCGGGCCTTTCGCCCGGGGCTCTGTCGGCCAGAAGCTCGACCCTGTGGGCGACGCCTATGGTAAGCCTTCTGCCGCAGGCCGGACATCGGTAGTTTAGGCCGATGGTCTCCGCCGGCGAGAACCGGACACCGCACTTCCGGTGCCCGTCATAGTGGTACTTCCCTTCTTCCGGGAAGAACTCTATAGTGCTCAGGGTGTGCCGACTCTCGATGACGGCCTCTCGCATTGCGCCGTAGGAGATGTCCGGAGCAAAAACAGTTGCCTCCCTGCCCAATTTCGCCGGCGAATGGGCGTCAGAATTAGAGATAAGGGCGATGTCGTCAAGGGCGCTGAGACGCCAGTTCATTGGAGGGTCCGAGGAAAGGCCGGTCTCGATCGCGCGGACGTGCCGCGAAAGGTCGCCAAAACACTCTTCCAGCGAGTCGAACCCGGAGGCCGCTCCGAATAAGGAGAAATGGGGTGTCCAAGCGTGGGCCGGGACGAAGAGGGCCTCCGGCGAGATGTCGAGGGTCATGCGGAGGAGGTCCGCAGCGTCGAGTTTCAGGATGGGCCTCCCGTCGGAAGCGATACTGCCTATCTTCGACAGGACAGAGGCAAGCCCGGCCGCTGATTCCATGTCCGGGAAGAAGACGAGGCAATGGACCTTTCGCGTCCTGCCGTACTTTCGGTAGACACAGCTTATCTCGGCGGAAAGAAGGAAAAAGACCTCCGACCTGCACGGTCCGGGCACGGCCTCGGTCTGGCGGTAGGCGCGCCTGAGCTGAAAGAGGCCGTTGCCGGCCGGCTCCAGCTTCCCGGCCAGCTCTGCGAACCACGCCGGGTGGGTGAAATCGCCCGTCCCCACGACCGTGATGCCCTTTAGCTGGGCCCATTTCCAGATGTTCTCCGGCGCCATGTCCGCGCTCGTGGCGATGGAATAGCGCGAGTGAATATGGAGGTCGGCTATAAAAGACATTACGGATTATAACATGTTTAGTCGGGCCCGGCTCTTTTCGCGCCTGATGTGCTCTACCGCCGCGGGTACCCAGTTTGGGCGGCGTAGGGCCGTTCATGCAGTATAGCGTCTCTGGCCGCAATTCCCGTGTCCGCCCATGCATCCCGATCCGCCGGCCCAAAAACATGTGGCGGTGCGAGGCTGGGACTGGTAGACTCTCAAGGGCTGATAAAGTTTTCTAAAGGAGGTCTAGATGGGCGAGACAGGGACGACCGTCATAAGCTGCCCCCACTGCGGCAGGGACATAGCCCTCGACCAGGCCCTTTCCCAGCGGATCAGGCAGGAACTCCAGGGGCAGATCGACGCCGAGCTTGCCGGCAGGAAGCAGGCGCTGGCGCAGGCCGAGGCGAGGCTCGGGGAAGAGAGGCTTAAGCTTGATCGGCGCGAGAAAGGCATGGAGACGGAACTTGCCAGGCGGTTGACGGAAGAGCGGGTCAAGCTTGGCGCAGAATTAAAAAAGGAGATCGAGGAAAGGAACACCCTTGATATGACAATGCTTAGGGAGCAGCTTGAGGACAAGGAGAAAAAGATAGCCCTCTTCCGCGAATCCGAGCTGAGGCTCCGAAAAGAGAAGGCGGAGCTTGAGGAGGCCAAGGAGGGTCTGCGGCTGGAAGTGGCCAGACAGATAGACGAGGAGAGGAAGAAGATCCGGGGAGAGACGGAAAAGAGGCTTGCCGAGCAGTACCGGCTGAGAGAAGCGGATAAGGACAAGGTGATCGAGGACCTGAAACGGCAGGCGGAGGACTTGAGGAGGAAGGCTGAAGCAGGCTCCCAGCAGCTTCAGGGGGAGGTGGCCGAGCTGTCCCTGGAGGAGGTGCTGGCCGCCTCTTTCCCAACGGATTCCATAGAGGAGGTGCCGAAGGGAGTTCGGGGGGCCGACGTTATCCAGAGGGTGTGCGGTCCTATGGGCCAGCCATGCGGCACGCTCATATGGGAATCGAAGAGGACCAAGGCCTGGAACGACGGATGGATCGACAAGCTCAAGGAAGACCAGAGGGAGCTAAGGGCAGAGATTGCCGTCCTTGTCTCCAGCGTCCTCCCGAGAGGCGTGAGGGGCTTCGACCGCATCGAAGGGGTTTGGGTGTGCGAGCACGTCCTCGCGTCGTGCCTTGCCCGGGCGCTGCGGTCGGGGCTCATAGAGATAGCCGCTGCGAAACTGTCCGTTACGGGCAAGAACGAGAAGATGGAAGTGCTCTACGAGTACCTTTCGGGCCCTGCCTTCAGGCAGCAGGTCCAGGCGGTCGTCGAGGCTTTCGGAACCATGCAGAAGGACTTGAACTTCGAAAAAAGGGCAATGGAGAAGATCTGGGCAAAGCGGGAAAAACAGATCGAAAGGGTTGTAAAGAACGTAAGCAGGATGTACGGCAGCATGGAGGGCATCATCGGCCAGTCCATGCCGGAGATCGACCTGTTCGAGCTGAAGGCGCTCTCCGAAGGGGAGGACGCCGAAGGATGACGGAAGGGGCTTTTAGTTCGATAGGTGGTATACCAGGTTGTCGAGGGCCGACGTGAAGAAAACGTTTCTTAACACGACGTGCGGCGGTACCCGTATCTGGGTCGGGGCGAAGTTCATGATTCCCCTCACGTCCGCTTCGACGAAGAGGTCCGCCACTTTCTGCGCCTCCGAGGGCGGCGTCGTTATGAGGCCTATCTCCACCTTCCTTGCCTGCACCACTTCTTTCAGCTTATCGATGTGCAGGATCTCTATAGGCTTTCCTATCTTTTCCGATATGTGCCCTATCACTTTCACAGGCTCCTGGTCGAAGGCGGCGACGATCTTGTAGCTTTGCTTCAAGAAGTCCTTGTACATGAGGAGGGCGCTCCCCACGTTCCCGATCCCGACGACTGCAATTCTCCACTCGCGATTGGTCCCCAGGATCTCCCTTATATGAAATTTCAGCTCCTTCACGCCGTAACCCATGCCCCTTATGCCGAATTCGCCGAAGTAGGCAAAGTCCTTCCGCACCTGGGCGGCGTTGACGTTGCAGATCATAGCGATGAGCGCGCTTGACGCAACCTTCTCCCCCTTTTGTTCCAGGTCTTCGAGGCACTTCATGTAATTCGAGAGCCTTCTTACCGTTGCCTCCGGTATTTTCGCGTATTTTGGCATCTTCTCACCAAAAGATCATTATTATAAGTACCTGAGCTAATAATATAGACGCAAGAGAAAAATTTATCAAGCTAAAAGGAAATCGGCCGGGCGCCCTTCACACCCGGCGCGCCGTCATAGACCGAGGACGTCGGTCATGTCATAGATGCCGTCGTCTTTCTGGCCTACGATCCACCTGGCCGCCTCCAGCGCGCCGTGGGCGAAATTCTCCCTTGAATAGGCGCGGTGCGTAATCTCCAGGCGCTCGCCAACCCCCGCGAAAAGCACCGTGTGCTCGCCGACTATATCGCCGGCCCGGATGCTAAGGACGCCGATCTCGTCTCTCCCTCGCTCGCCGATCATACCTTGCCTGCCCGCGACCTCGATCCACTTGCGGCCGGGGGCGGCGGCCTTCACGATATCGGAGAGCCGCGCCGCCGTACCGCTCGGCGCATCCTTCTTCCATTTATGGTGCATTTCGAGGATCTCAGCGTCGTAATCCGGGCCGAGGGCCCTGGCTGCCCTTTCAACGAGCGTGAAGAGGACGTTCACGCCGATGCTCATATTGGGAGAGACGACGGCCTTCGCCCCTGCCGTGCGCCTCATTTCGGTCACGGTAGCCGGTGATATGCCGGTAGTCCCGATGACGATCGGCCTTCGCTTCTCCGCGCTCAGGAGGAAATTCACGATCGAGGCCTCAGGATGGGTGAAATCGATGATCACGTCGCAGTCGTCGATGACGCGCGCCAGGCTGTCCTCCAGAGTAAAAGAGGCCCCGGCGACGCCGGGGACGTCGATGGTGCTGCCCACCATGGGATGGGTCGCGATCTCCAGTATATGGGTCACGACGAAGCCGGGTTCGGCGGCGGCCAGCCTGAGGATCGTGCTGCCCATGCGTCCGCAGGCGCCCGTAATGACGAGCTTTATCATCGGCCGTCCCCTTTCACCGTGGCTTCTATTCCCTTCGAAGGAGGCCCGAATTCCTGAGCACTCCCTTGAGGAAGTCGCTGCTTCCTGCGGACAGATTGCAAAGAGGCAGGCGGACCTCCTTCTCGATCATGCCCATGTGGTAGAGCGCCTCCTTGACCGGTACCGGGTTCGTCTCGATAAACATCGCCTGGAAAAAAGGCGTAAGCCCGAGGTGCAGTTCCAGGGCCTTTTTATGATCCTTCTCGTCCAGGAAAGCCTGTTCCAGCGCCTTGACTCGCCCGGGCAGTATGTTCGAGACGACGGAGATTACGCCTACGGCTCCGACGGACATCATGGGCAGGAACAGGTTGTCGTCCCCTGAGAGTATGGGGAACTTGCCGCCCGTGAGCCTCGCTATGTCGGCCGCCTGCTGCACGGAGCCGGAGGCCTCCTTGATAGCCGCAATGCCCGGTATCCGGGCAAGCCGCGCCACGAGATCGGGCTGCATGTTGACGCCCGTTCTCCCCGGTATGTTATAGAGGACAAGGGGGATGTCCACTTCCTCGGCCACCTTCTTGAAATGGAGGTACATGCCCTCCTGAGTCGGCCTGTTGTAATAGGGAGCGACGACAAGAGCCATGGCGGCCCCCAGGCTCTTCGCGATCTCCGTCAGCTCTACGGTCTCTTTCGTGCTGTTGGAGCCCGTGCCCGCGATAACCGTCACACCTTTGCCCGCCCATTTGACGGTAAGGTCGATGACCCTCTCGTGCTCATCGTAAGAGAGTGTAGAGGCCTCGCCTGTGGTGCCGCACGGGACGATGCCGTCTATCTCTTCCCTCACCTGAAAATCGATGAGTTCCTTCAGCGCCGCTTCGTCGATCGCGCCGTCCCTGAAAGGGGTGACCAGTGCCGTATACGTACCTCGGAGAGTCATAGCGGCTCCTTCATGGCTGTCAATCCAATGCCTCCGACCAGAGGGTCCCTTCGTAGATTACCCGTGCGCTGCCTTCGAGGTAAACCTCGTCGCCGACGTAGACGCGTACGGTTTCCCCGCCCCTGGTCAGGACATTCACGATCTCGCCCGTAAGCCCCTTTCTCTGCAGTATCACGCCTGCCGCGACGCACCCGGTGCCGCAGGCGTATGTCTCGCCCTCGACTCCTCGCTCGTAAGTCCTTATCCTGGCGTGCTTCCTATCGATAACCTGGACGAAGTCGACATTGGTGCCCTTCGGCGAAAATGCCTTGTGATGGCGGATCATTCTGCCCAGCTCCTCGACCGGCGCCATATCGATATGGTCCGTCAGCAACACCGCGTGGGGTACGCCGGTATCTACGCTGCTCACGAAAATTTCCTTCGTGTCGAGCCGGATCGGGTGATCGAGCTTCAGGTGAGCGGGCTTTGTGAGCTGGAGCTTGACGTTACAGTCGGGGCCCACCTCTGCCTTCACCGTGCCTGCCAGGGTGCCGAAGGCTATCCGCTCACCCGCGATCCCTTTCAGATAAGCAAATCTGGCGGCGCACCTGCCCCCGTTCCCGCACATCTCCGCTACAGAGCCGTCCGCGTTGTAGAACTGCCACGTGAAATCGAGGGTGTCTGACTTCTCGATGAGAATGAGGCCGTCGGCGCCGACCGAATGGCGCCTCCTGCAAACTTTCCTGGCAAAATCCGCCAGTTTCGGAAACATTGCGCGAACAGCGCCGTCCCTGTCGTCGATGATGATGAAATCGTTGCCGCTTGCGCTCATTTTGTAGAAATGAAGCAGACCCATCACTGCACCTCTAAGAACCCCGGAACGGTCTCACCCGCGACGAGGTCACCATACTCCTCTCTTCTTCTGATGATGAAGAACTCCTCTCCCTTGACCAGCACCTCTGCGACCCTAGGTCTCGAATTATAGTTGGAGGACATAGAGAAACCGTAGGCGCCGGCGCCCATGACCGCGACGAGGGCGCCCGGCTCCAAAGCGGCAATCCGTCTATCCTTCGCAAAGAAATCACCCGATTCGCAGATCGGTCCCACTATATCCACCTTCAGCCCTTTCTCCTTTGTCTGCCTTACGGGCACGATCTTATGGTAGGCGCCGTAGAAGGCGGGCCGCACAAGGTCGTTCATGGCCCCATCCACAACGTAGAAGGTCTTTTCCGGCGTAGCCTTTACATAGAGCAGCTTCGTCACGAAGATGCCGGCGTTTCCGACAATTACCCTGCCGGGCTCGAGGATGAGCGTAAGGTCCATGCCGTCCAGCTCCGCCTCTATGGCCTCAGCATATTCGACGGGATGGGGCGGCAGCTCGTTCTTATAGGTAATCCCCAGGCCGCCGCCGATATCCATATATCGCAGCGCCACTCCCGAGGCCGCAAGCTCGCGGACCATCTCCTTGAGCGAGCGCACGGCATCTATAAAGGGCGGTATCTCAACGATCTGGGAGCCGATGTGCGAAGAAATGCCGACAGGGACCAGGTAGTCCGTCTTCCTAATCCAGTCGTAAAGGCGACGCGCGTCGGACCACAGCAGGCCGAACTTGTTCTTCCGCAGGCCGGTAGTGATGTAGGGATGGGTCTTCGCGTCGATCTCCGGGTTGACCCTTATCGAGACAGGCACGGCCTTGCCCATTTTTTTCCCGACGGCCTCTATGGCCCGGAGCTCGCCTTCCGACTCCACGTTCATCATGACAATGCCCGACCGCACCGCGTAAGCGATCTCCTCGTCGGTCTTTCCGACACCCGAGAATACTATCTTCCCCGCCGGGATCGATGCCCCGAGCGCCGCATACAGCTCGCCGCCCGAGACGATGTCTGCGCCGCCGCCGAGCCGGGCGACGAGCCTGAGGAGGGCCATGCTCGTATTTGCCTTGCAGGAATAACACGTGATGTGAGGCACCTTTTTGAAGGCGCGGTCGAAAACGAGGAAGTGGCGCTCCAGTGTGGCGTAGCTGTAAACGTAAAAAGGTGTGCCGACCTCGGCCGCGATCCTTTCGACGGGGATGTCCTCTGCGTGGAGCAGCCCGCTCCTGTATGTGAAATCGTTCATACGTTCCCTAACCCTCAGACGAATCTAACGGAAGAATGTATTGTACCCCAATAGCCTGCTCTCCGCAACAATTCGTTGCCCCTGCCCCGTGAGGCAGCTTGTATCCTGATTGCCAAGTAAGAAGACCGGACAAAGGACCGCCTGGACGGGCAGTCGATCGGGGAGATGGGGGTATCCGGTCCCCTAATGGGAGAGGGTTGGCGGCATCGGTGAAATAGGTAGTATACTATCGGGGCAAGAGCAAAGAAGGAGGGTCCCGTGAACACAATCGATCTTGTCGTGAGGAATGGGCGAATCTATCCTTACGATACTGCATTTGTAGAAGTGAGGCCTCTTTCGAAGGCAAGGATCGAGACCACCTGGAAGGAGTTCGATGAACGGACGAACAGGCTGGCAAACGGGCTCCTTAAAAAAGGGGTGAAGAAAGGCGACAGGGTCTTCCTTTTGGGGAGGAATTCTATAAGCTGGCTGGAAGCCTATTTCTCCATAATAAAGACGGGCGCCTGGGTGAATCCTCTCAATTTTCGTTTCACCGCCGAAGACGTTGCCTATTGCGCCGCCGCAGCCCGGCCGGCATGTTTCATCTTCGACGACGAGTATGCCGGTATGGTTTCTGCTGCCCGGCTCCGCTGGCCCTCTGTAGAAACGTTCATCAACATGGGCGGCCTTGCAGTGGAGGGCGCGGAGAACAAGGAAAGCCTGATCGGGGCAAACAGTCCCCTGAACCCTGCCGCCGACTTGAAGGACGAGGACGAGTGCGGGCTCTACTTCACTTCGGGAACGACGGGCGCACCAAAGCCCATACTCCTTCTTCACAAGAACCTGTTCGGCACGGCGGTGAACGAGGTCACCAATCTGTTATTGACGAAAGAAGACGCCCTCCTCATGATACCTCCCATGTATCACGTGGCCATGGGCCATTTGCTCGGTTCCATGCTCGCAGGGGCGAAGACTGTTCTCCTGACGGAGGCGGTGACCCCGAGGGCCATCTTCGAATCGGTGGACAAAGAAAAATTGCGGGTCGTCTTCCTGCTCGTCCCATGGGTGCTGGATCTCCTTGAGGCCCTCGATAAGGGGGAATTGAGCAAGAATGATTATGACCTGAGAGGATGGCGCATCCTGCAGATGGGCGCGCAGCCCATACCTACGAGCCTTGTCAGGAGATGGAAGGAATACTTCCCCCTGATGGAGTGTCACAACACATACGGCTTGAGCGAGACCATGGGGCCCGGAACGATCCACAACCGGCTCGACGATGAGGACAAGATAGGCGCTATCGGAAAACCCGGTCTCCTGTGGGACGCCAGGATCGTCGACAACCTGGGTGAAGATGTGCCTCGGGGGGAGGTGGGCGAGATTGTCGTCAAAGGCATGGGGGTCATGAAGGAATACTACAAGAACCCCGAGTTGACGGCGCGGACTTTAGTGAACGGCTGGCTGCGCACGGGCGATCTGGGGAAAATGGATAAAGACGGGTTTATCTATCTTGTAGACAGACAAAAGGATCTCGTCATCAGCGGCGGAGAAAACGTCTACCCCGTGGAGGTGGAAGAGGTGATCCAGAAGCACCCCAAGGTGCGCGACGTAGCGGTAATCGGGACGGCCGACGAGAGGTTGGGCGAAGTGGTCACGGCAATAATCGATCCCGTCGATGATGGAACATTGACCGAGCAGGAAGTGGCACTCTTCTGCGAGCAGAACCTCCCGCGGTACAAGCGGCCGCGCCGGATCATCTTCGGGAGCGTCCCCAGGAGCGCGACGGGAAAGATAGAAAAACCGAAGCTAAGGGCGAGGTACAAATAGTCAAAAAACCTGCTAGGCCCTAACTTGCCTCATTTCAAGCCCCGCAGGCTCTGCCCCTGCTTCATTCGCGCAGGACGACGACCTGCTCGCGGGAAGGATCACTCTCATTGCCGCTCCTGTCGACGGCCGTCACGTAATACGAGACGTAACGGACCTCCGGGCCGGGTGCGGCGTCAAAGTATTGCGGCTCGACAACCGGGACCTCGTTCACCTTCTCCCGTTCTTCCCCCTTGAGCCTGTAAACATTGTACCCTGCCACGTCGGCCTCCGGGCTTGCCTGCCATGACAGAAGAACTCCCTCCCCTTTCTTCTCCGCCTTGAGGCCTGCAGGCGGCGCGGGCGGCGTCAGGTCCCTGGGGGTCGCCTTGATCTGCGCCCCCTGGCCCTCGACTTGGAGCGTCCCCTCGGTCCGCACCGCCCTTACCTCGTACCTGTAAGTCTTACCGTTCTGCAAGCCCGTGTCCGTAAAGGTGTTGCCTGCTATGGGGGACTGGTTCAAGGGGAAGAGAGGATAGGTGCCGTTATCCCACCTATAGACGTTGTACGACATCTTCTCGGCCCTCTGCCAGGACAGGATAATCTTCGAGTCCTGCTCCTCGGCCGCCACACCGGTAGGCGGAGGCGGCACTTGCGGCCATTTTATGGAGAAAACGTTGGAGCCGTCCATCTGGATGCCCTTGTTGTTGACCGGATAGACCCTGTAGCCGTAAACGAAGCCGACTTGCAGATCGTTGTCGTATGTGTAGAGCCTGCCGTTCCGTATCGTGTAGCCCTGTTTGTCCGCGAGGCGTATGTCCTTCCACAGCTCGAAGGCGCCGCCGCAAGGGCCGCAGCTTTTCATGATCCTGAAGCCGGCGAGGTCTTTCACGTCCGTTCCGTCCCTGTTCTTCCTGGGTATGGAAAAAGAGAGGAACAGGAGGCCGTCCTTTACATCGCCCCTCAGGTCGTTTATCGTCGTCGGAACGGGCAACCCTTTCGGGCGGGGGGGTCCTTTCTTGCCGCAAGCGAAAAGGGCGAGGAGCGCAAGGCTAAGAGCCGCGAAGATAAGCCGATTCTTTCTCAATCTGCCTCTCTACCTCCGCGAGGCTGGCGCCGCCGCTCGTCTTCCTGTGAGTTACCACATTTCGGGGGTCTATATAGTCGAAAACCGTTTCGTCGAAGGCCTCGGAGTAGAGCCTTAGCTCGGCCAGGTCCATCTCCCAGAGAAAGCGCCTTGCCTCTTCGCACTTTTTGACCATCGTCCCCACGATGTGATGGGCCTCTCTGAAGGGTACGCCTTTTACCGCGAGGTACTCGGTCATCTCGACGGCTGGCATGAAGCTCTCGACCACCGCTTTTTCCATGGCCTCCCTGTTGATGGAAAGGCCTTCGACGGCGAGCGTCATGATAGAAAGGGCGTCGCGGGCCGTGGAAAGACCCTGGAAGAGGGGCTCCTTGTCCTCCTGTAGGTCGCGGTTGTACGTGGAGGGGAGGCCCTTCAACAGGCAAAAGAGGGTGAAAAGCGCGCCCATAGCTCTTGAGGCCTTCCCCCTGACGAGCTCCAGGCTGTCCGGGTTTTTCTTGTGGGGCATGAGGCTGCTTCCCGTACAGAGGCTGTCCGGGAGGGAAAGGAAAGAGAATTCTTCGGTGGAAAACAGGATGAGGTCCTCCGAAAGCCTGCTAAGATGGAGCATGATCATGGCTGCGCAGTAAAGGGCGTCGAAGACGAAATCGCGGTCCGAGGCTGCGTCCATGCTGTTATCAGAGATTGCGGAGAAGCCGAGCTGGCCTCTCAAGAACTCGCGGTCGACGGGCAGGGTCGAGCCGGCCAGGGCCCCGCTGCCGAGGGGCATCACATCGGCCCCCATGCGTGCCTCGGCGACCCTCTGTCTGTCTCTTTTCAGGGCATAGTAAAAGGACATGAGGAAGTGGGCGAAGGGGACTACCTGCGCCCTCCTCGTATGGGTATACCCCGGCATGATAGCCGTCTTTTCGGCTTCAGCCTTCTTCACTATGGCCCACATGAGGCTTTTCAGCCCCTCGTCGAGCCCTGTGAGCTCGTCCTTCACGCACATCCTCGTGTCGAGGGAAACCTGCTCGTTCCTGCTCCTGCCCGTATGGAGCTTCTTGCCCAGATCGCCCACCTTTTCGATCAGCCTCTGCTCAACGTGCATGTGGATGTCTTCCAGCTCGTCCCGGAGGGGGAGCTTGCCTTCGGCGATCTCCGATTCTATTTCCCGCAAGCCCGTGACGATGCGGGATATTTCCTCTTCGGTCAGTATGCCGGCCCGCCCGAGCATTCTTGCATAGGCGACGCTGCCCTCTATATCGTAGCGGAAGAGGCGCCAATCGACCCCGATGGACGAGCTGAAGCGCTCCATGAGAGCGTCCGTCGGCCGGCTGAACCTTCCCTCCCAAGGCTTCACAGGCGCTCACCGAATATGGCTGTCCCGACTCGCACCATGGTCGCCCCTTCCTCGACGGCTACCTCGAAATCGGCGGACATCCCCATGGACAGCTCCGTCATCTTCATGCCGAATTCCTTGTTGACCCTGGAAAGCAGCTCCCGCAGCGCGGCAAAATAGGGGCGCGATTTTTCCGGGTCCTCGTCGAAGGGAGGCATGGTCATGAGCCCGATGGGCCTCACATGCCTCAGAGTCGCGGCCTCCTTCAGAAGCCCTCTCAGCGACTCCTCCGTGGCGCCGTGTTTCGTCGCCTCACCGGAAAGGTTGACCTCGAAGAGAAGGTCGAGCGGCTTTCCGAGCCGCTCCAGTTCCGAAAGGAGCGCTATCCTGTCGATTGAGTGGATGTAGCTGAAAAGGCGGGCGGCGTGTTTTGCCTTGTTTGTCTGAAGGTGGCCGATCATGTGCCACGTGGGCCCCGGACCGAGGGCCTCTACCTTCCCTTTAGCTTCCTGCACGTAATTCTCCCCGAAATCGACAAGCCCCAGCGCGGACGCCTCGGCCACCTTTTCGACGGCGACCTTCTTCGTTACAGCTATGAGCCTTACCTCTTCCGGCCGGCGCCCTGCCCTCAGGCAGGCGCGAAGTATCCGGTCGCGCGTGGCGGCTATGGACTCCGCTATATTGCTCACGAAAGGATGCCCAGGGAGAGAAGGGCTTCTGTTATCTCGCAGATGGGCAGACCGACCACGTTCGTATAAGAGCCCTTTATCTCCTTCACCATGTAGCCGCCCTTTCCCTGCACTGCGTATGAGCCGGCCTTGTCGAAGGGCTCCGATGTCTCCACGTACTTAGCTATCTCTTCATCCGTCAGATCCTTGATGAAGACCTTCGTCTCGGCCACGTCCTGATAAACGATCCGTTTGGACACGTTGAGGATGCAGTAGCCTGTGAAGACCTTGTGCCAGTTTGCTCGGAGCCTCTTGAGCATCGCAAAGGCGTCTTCTTCCGTCTTCGGCTTGCCCAGCACCCTCCCTTTGTGGACCACGACGGTGTCCGCCCCGATGATCCATTTCTCGGGAAAGAGACTCCCCACCTTCTGCGCCTTCTCGTAAGAGATCCTGAGGACATAATCCTTAGGCGACTCGTACGGCCTCCTGCGCTCGATGATGGCCGGGGGCATGATGGCAAAGGATATGCCCAGGCTTCTAAGGATGTCGATCCTTCTCGTCGATTCGCTCGCGAGCACTATCGCGTTCTCATCGCTTATGTGGAACATATGCTACAAAATAATATGAATTGACGGCTAATTCAAGTCAAATCTCCGGGGCGGTGCGGCCGGGCCCTTTCCGCGCCCAATGTGCCCGACCGCGCACACCGCGCCCTTTGTGCCTCCATTGCGGCTCATGGAATGAACACAAAAGCCCTAATAAGATCGGGAAAAGGACCTGGAACGCCGTCGGCGCCGCACGATTAATGCAGCCAGGCAAAAAAGAAGCAGCGAAACCGGCGCGAGAGGATATTTTATGCTGTAGACCAGGGGTTTGATAAGATACCGGGTGAGACTTCGAAGATAGGGCCTCGGTCCGATGTAGGTTGCAATTGAAGGGGAAACTCGATAATAGAAAACGACGAATCTTCTCCCCAACCGGCTCTTCATAAGATGTTCGTCCCTGAAGCGCTCGAGGGCCTGAACATCGGGGGACGTGTGATCGCCATACGCCGCAGTCGCGATGAAACAGGCGCTTTTCGTGACTTGGCTCCCCGTATTGACGGTGGGGGAAGCGGTACCCGAGGGGGCCGGAGAAGAAGATGACGAACATGACAACTGAAGGGGCGGCGACGGATCTGTGACAGGCGGAATCACGCTCTTGACGTATGCGATAGCCGATGTTCCGAAATCGCTGTTCACGGATACTTCGCTATAGGCTATCCGGAAGAACCCGCATTCGCCCCATGCAGTGCCCCAACTGTTCTTTCCGATGAAATAGCCCCCACTGTCGTCGTATCCTACGATATTGATTCCGTGCCATCCCACAAGATTGCCTGATACGTGACTGTATATGCCCGATTTGTAACTGAAGAAGTCATCGTAGACGAGCATTGCAGCCGCTACGACGCCGAAGGCGGCAACGCCGTTCTTCAGGTCGTCGACCGTGTTGTTGATTCTCGAATACCCGGTGATCTTGTAAGCCCTGTTGCCCCAATCGGAGCAGGCCGAGCTGCAAGAACCGTCTGCACTTATAAAAGGATCGCACGCCTCGGGGGGTACCCCGGTATCGCGTACGAAAATTGCCGCGCCCTCGATCGTTGTCCCCGTAGAGCAACCGTACCCGCTGCATGAGATCATAAACTGCTCGGAAAGATCGAGGTCCACGTCGGGTTCCTGGAGGTCTATGAGAACCTTTGACTCAAGGCTGGCAACAGCCGAAAAAGCCCAGCACGCCCCGCATGTTTTCTGGTCCTTGATGCTGGTGACGTAACTGTGCCCGTCATAGTTCCTCCAGTCCAGGGCAGCGGGCAGGACGGCATCGGGCGAAGCATATACAGCGGCCGATGCGGGAGAACCCGAATGCACGACTGTCGCGAGAAGGCCTTTTCTTTGCTCCCTGGTCAGGTCCGTCAGCGGCGTCCGGCCTGCCGTCCAATTCGCCCCGCTCGCACTTATAGCGGCATTTATGTCCGTGAGCTCATCGGCCTTCGATTCGGCAATCGTAACGAATATTAGCAGCGCCGTCAGCAGGTGTAAAAGTTTCTTGGGCATGCAGTATCACCGTTTTGGCGCCGCGAGGTAATATCGGCTTCACAGCAGAGGGTTTGTTTCGGCGGTATCACTTTGCGCCTTTAGATCTCTTGTCGATATTTTCAATGCCTTCCATGCCTATTTTAAAACCCCCTCAGCCCAGGGCAGGAGGCGGTTCAACTGTTTGCCGTCACCGGTCCAGACCGTGCTGAGGCCGAAGACGCTCTTGCCGTCACCGGTCCAGACTGCGCTGATCTCTAGAACATTCGTACCGTCCGCCAACCAGACGGGGCTGAGACCAAAGATGCTCTTGCCGTCGCCGGTCCAGACGGGGCTCAAGGGCCCCAAATACCTGCCGTCGGCTTTCCAGACCGCGTAATCGATAGCTGCGGGATACGGCCCGTAAAGCCCACGGTATGCTACATAATTCCCCACATAGTTATAGCCATAGAAAGGTTGATAGTACGGATAGACCAGAGCCGTAGGGTGTAGCACATAGGGAAAACGGACAGACCCGAAATAGATTACGTCGTAAGAGCCCGCGGGAGCGACCAGTGCAAATATAAGGAGAGCAGAGCCGACCATACGGAGAAGCTTCATTAGAAACCTCCTTTTTAGGGACCCGTACAAGGACTCGACAGCCTACCTCGTCTCTGACTGCTTCTGGGACAGAGCCTGGGCGGCCACCATCTTCTGGTATACCTCGTCGGACCATATGGTGATGCGCCCTTTCGGCCGGTCGTACCTCATAAGGATGATTGCGTATTTGGCCTTCCAGCTGCACTTTTCCGTATCTCCGTTTTTTTCTACGAAGGGGGGACCGAACAACTTGGTAAAATGGTCCTTGAAAGCCAGGTATCTAGGCAAGTCCTTGATATCGATCAAGGTGTTGCAGAACATTCCATTCCAGAACCCGAAAAGCACTTTGTCGACCGGGATTTTTTCCACATGGGTGAGAGGTTTCTCCAGCACATATTGGGCGATGCCCCCAAGCATTGCGACGTCGCCGACATGCTTAAGTCCGTTTAGGAATCTCACGTCCGTTCCCCACGAGATACCGGCTATCCCCCTTAGCGGGACATCCCTCTGAGGCTCTGCGAGACCCGCCGCCTTTGCGTTCAATTCAGGGTCTCTTAACATTGGCTGGTATGCCCTGGGACCGAAGCCCCATTGTCCTACCTGGGCATAAGAGAGAGACGGGACGAGTATGAGACATATGACGGTCAGAATAAGCGTGCTTGAGACTGCGCGTTCAGGCATCATGCTTCCCCTCCCCCGCCGGTTTAGCGGGAAGGCGCACCGGCCGAAAGCGAAGGCGCGCCCCCTGTCGATTCTCCCGTCATTTTCCGATCACCTCGACCACATAGAAACAGACGAACGGCTTCGCGTAGCCGTCGCCAAGGGCAGTTGCATAAGCAAAGTTGACGGGCAGGCCCACGGCCATGTTCCCGAATCTTTCGAGCCATGTACCGCTTGCTCCGATCCCTAAGCTCTTGCCCTTTGTCTTGCTCGCCACGGTGAAGCCCTCGATCTTGATTATCATGCCGTTTGCGCCGAGATCTCTGGCCTTGGCGAGGGCCGCCATTTCACAATCGAGGATGCTTACACCTTCAACGTCGCCGTGCGCCGAACCCGCGAAGAGATACCTGATTTTCTTTTCTACCGTACCGTCACCGTTTGCTTTAGGTGCTGCGGCCTTCATTGCCTCGTCTTTTGTCACAAAGACCCTGATGTTGCTGTAGCTCCCCTGTGCCTTATCGAAAGCCTTACCGTCCACGGCCACATGCTTGTCGAAGGCGCCAACCTGACTGTAATCCCACTCGAGGGACATATCGAAAAGGGAGGGGCAGGTATTCCAAGCGCGGTTGACGTCGTAGTGGCGCATGAAGGGCAGCTCGGCGGGAGGGTTCATGGCAAACCCCGGATAGATCGTCGGCTGGTCGGGAAAGTTCAAAGTGACCGCGGGGCTGTCATTCTGCAGGACCACGGGCGGGCTGTTGTTCGCTATATTGACTGTTGGGCTATTGCTCATGTTCGTCGTGCTGGTCGTGGCGCCAGCGCCTGCGGCGTTAACTATGGGGGCTCCGGTCGTTATGTTCACCGAGGGGCTGCTGGAATAGTTGCTGTAGACGCTGAGCTGAGACTGGCTCTGGCTTTGCTGGTTCTGTTGGGACTGGGCAGCGACGGCCGCGTTGCTGGTGGCGAAAGCGCCCGTGCTGCCCAACTGGGTTGATGTGCCGGAACCTGACTGGGTATTCAGGCTGGCGTCCTGAGCTAGTGCCGGACCGACAAGCCCGAGGAGCAGAACCGCTATAATAGAGAGAGATTTCATTAGGCACCCACCTCCTCGGTACATTTCGCTTCTCCTTTTTTGAGGTAAGCCCGGAGGGGGCAAGATTTTCACCCCCTCGGCGCTTTACCGGTTGAGCGGCCTAGTTATTCGCGTAGCACCCAAGGCCGGCGCAAGTGTTGCTATTTTGATACGCCGCTCCGCCGCCATCCTGGCTCTGATAGTCAAAGCTAGCTTTGACACTGAGGTCGAAGTTGTCGATATCGATGTTCTTGAAGCTGAGGTCGTTGTAGGTAGTATTGTGATCGTACCCGTACCCCGCAACGTAACCGGCGACAAGCCAGGCAGGATCGTTGCTGAAGGAACCGGCCCCGCCTATCACGGCGCCCTTGATGCCGAAGCCGCTCTTGTCGACCGAGCCGTCAGCCGTAAAGATGTCCATGTTGAAGGAGTTCTTGTCCATCTTTAGACTGAAGTCCCCGTTCCCCTGGGCATTCGCAGCCCAGACGGTCTGGCCCTGGCTGCCGGAAGCGCCTGCACCACCCGCACCGAGAACGTTGATCGCCGGATTCCAACCAAGGCTGCCGGAAACGCCGAACGCCGGGGTTGCCGAAGAGACCTGGCTCCCCGTCTGGCCCATGCTCAGGCCCTGCTGCTGGAGCTTCCCAAAAGTTACAGTGTCGCCTGCGGAGAATGAGCACGTATTCGTATTATCTACGCCGAAATTTTTCGAGCCGCCGATGTTCAGGCTCGAAACCGTGAAGCTGTTGTCATTGGTATGAGTCGCCGTGAACGTGTTGCTGAACGTATTGCCTTGGAAATTGTATGAGCTGTATCCCTGAGACTGGGTGCCGTTCCAGCTGGCCGTCGCTGCGGGTGGAGTATAATAGTCGCCCGCGATGGCCGTTCCTGCGCAGATGAACAATACCGCTATTGACATTGCCATAATCTTTTTCATGGTCCTTACCTCCAGTTGGAATGTTCCTCCCACAGCCTCTGAGAGGCCTTTCTCTTTGCCGCCCTGCAGTCAAGGAGCGACTTCACCGTTTTGTGCGCACCTCTCCCGGCAAGGCGTCACTACCTTCATCTCAAATCTTTATGAATGCCACGGTGTTTTGAGCCGGCCGGCTCAGATGCTGCTATGCTTTTCCAACCCGCAGAGCAACCTACAAAGCGGATGCCATTCCGTATCTACTTGATTTTGCTGTCCTTTGTGCTCTTACGCTTTGCAGCAAATGTAAAGGAAGCTTACAATGAGGCAGTCTTACGGAGATTCAAAACGCATCGGAGATATGGCGAATCAAGGTTACGGAAGAAAAAACAACACTCCGGTCAGGCTGTAAATAAAGCCGACACAATAAGAATAGTCCATTCGATGCCGTATTCTGGGTATAATCCAATCTTGTTGACGGAAAGAAAGAAGGCGTGTCCTACCGCGACTTCTTTCCCGCGGGCGGGCGACGAAGTCAGGCGCGAAAGGGCCGGCCCCCCCCTGTAATAGCGTGCAGGTCGGGCCGTTTTGTTTTATACTAGGGTGTGGGCATGCTGAACGTGATCACGACCGTGGACAGCAGAGAGACCCTCGAGAAGATAGGCCGTCTCCTCCTTGAGAAGAGGCTAGTGGCCTGCCTACAGATCGTCGGGCCTATAACGAGCATTTACCGCTGGAAGGGGCGGGTCGAGCAGGCGGAGGAGTGGCTGGGGATAATGAAGACGAGACTCGAGTTGTACCCGGACGTGGAGCGGGAGATAAGGGCGCTCCACCCTTACGAGGTACCTCAGATAGAGGCGGTTGAGGCGGCCGGCGTGTTTGCCCCTTACGAGGCCTGGCTGGCGGAGGAGACGTCCTGAGACGGGAAAAGAACGGGAGGGAGGGACGATAAGGCGATGAAAGCAGTCGAGGTGAAAAACAGGATTTACTGGGTCGGGGCCATAGACTGGGCCGTCAGAGATTTTCACGGGTACGAGACGCCTCGCGGCACGACCTACAACAACTATCTGGTCCTCGACGACGAGCCCGCCCTAGTAGATACGGTGAAATACGATTTCGCGGACCTTATGATAAAGAACCTCAGGGGCATCATAGATCCCGCCTCCATAAGGCATATCATCGTCAACCACATCGAGAACGACCACGCCACGAGCCTGGACCGGGTGTTGCAGCTCGCGCCTGCGGCAACCCTATACATGACGGAAAGGGCGAAAAAGGGCATCGGAAGGTTCTTCGACGTGACCGGCTGGAACATCAAGACGGTCAAGACGGGCGACAGGTTGAAGATCGGAAAAAAGACGTTCCTCTTCCTCGAGACGCCGATGCTCCACTGGCCCGATTCGATGTTTTCCTACATGGAGGAGGACAGGGTCCTGTTCAGTCAGGACGCTTTCGGGCAGCACATCGCCTCTTCGGCCCGGTTCGACGACGACTACATAGCCTGCGAGTCCATCGCGGAGTTGAACGACGCGGTCCTCGACTACTATGCGAACATATTGATGCCCTTCGGTCCCCTTATCGAAAAGAAGATCGGAGAGGTCCAGGCCCTGGGGCTCGATATAGATGTAATTGCCCCCGACCACGGTGTGATCTGGCGCCAGGACCCGGGGCGGATAGTGCGCCTGTATCTCGATATGGCAGGAGGAAAAGCAACCTGCAGCGTTACCGTCGTATACGACACTATGTGGCACAGTACCGAGCAGATGGCCCAGTTCATCGCCAGGGGCGTCGAGGACAGCGGCCTCGAATGCAGGGTCGTGAAACTCAGGGCCACGCCGGTAAGCGTGGCCATAAAGGAATTCTGGAAAGCGAGGGGCACGCTCATCGGCTGCCCGACGCTCAACAATATCCCCTTTCCCACCATTGCCCAGTTCCTGACCTACCTCCGGGGACTTAGGCCGAAAAACAGGCTGGTCGGGGCCTTCGGCAGCTTCGGATGGGGAGGGGGCGCAGTCAAGGAGGTATACGCAGCCGTCAGGCAGATGGACCTTCCGGCCTATGAGCCGGGAGTCGAGGTACTCTACAGGCCGGGCCCGGAAGACGAACAGCGGTGTTACGATTTCGGCTACGGTTTTGCTTCGAAGGTAAAGGAATACGATCGCCAATTCTAAAGGAGCCGACAAAGCGACTTGTGTCTCAGGCACGGCCGCCTTGCAGCCGCCTCCCGGTCAGCTCGTGAGGTAGCGGTGGAGAGCCTTTCTGCTCTGTTCATCGTTCTCCGCGAATGACGCTCCCAGGTACGACCGTTCGTCGGTCCGGAAGTGGCGCGGCACGCACCGTAAGAGGAGAGGACGGTCGCTGCTCGGCAGTGTGAAGACCACGAACATCCTCAAGCCTTCCCCCACGGGGCAGCAAAATTCCTTGACCGCCGAGACGCTCAGCCCTCCCAGAGAGATATCGCGGACCGTGCCGGCGTAAACTGTGCCGTCCGGGGCGCTGACTAGAGCACGTACGGAGATTCCTCGCCGGGGGTGGCGCCGCTTCTCTTGACAGGCCGGCCTTTCTCCCCTTTGCCCCACGTGCAAGTGAAGGATGTTCTCGATGGTCGCCGAAAGAGACCTCCTTTCAGCCCGCGAGATCTCTTCTAAAGCGGCTCTGAGGTTCCTGCTTATTCGAAAGCATACGATCGTGTCTTTCATGGGCGATTGCCTTCCATTTCGGGAGGCCGGCTGTCCGGTAAAAGGTTTGGCGTAAACGGTAAGACCATGTCTGTATACAAGAAGATACGTTGTAATACCATATATGTCAAGACCTTTTTTTCGACCCCTCCGGGACCCACGATATTCCAAGATATTCGTTGACTTTCAGGGCGCGGTCGGCTATACTTATGGTTTCAAATTTTGCACGGTAGACCAGGAGACGCATTATGTATGCCATTATAGAGAGCGGCGGGAAGCAGTACCGGATAGCGGAAGGGCAGAAGGTAAAGATCGAGAAGGTTCCGGGAAAAGCCGACGAGCAGGTGTCCCTCGGCACGGTACTGGCCGTCGATGACGGGGAGCGGATGCTGGTAGGCAAGCCCTATTTGGAGGGGGCTTCGGTAAAGGGTAAGATAGTAAGCCAGGGCAAGGCGAGGAAGGTCACGGTGTTCAAATACAAGAGAAGGAAAGACACTAAAAAGAAGAAGGGCCACCGCCAGGAGTATACGGAGCTCATCATAGAGAAGATAGAGCTGGAGGCAACACATGGCGCATAAAAAGGCCGGAGGAAGCTCTAGGAACGGCAGGGACTCAAGCGGCCAGAGACTGGGAGTGAAGGTCTTCGGGGGCGAGCTGGCAAAGGCCGGGAGCATCATAGTCAGACAGCACGGGACTAAGATACACCCGGGGACCAATGTCGGCATAGGCAGGGACAATACGCTTTTCGCCCTTGTCCAGGGGCTCGTGAAGTTCGAGACAGCGCGGGATAAGAAAAAGGTGAGTGTCTATCCGGTGGGATGAAATTCGTCGACGAAGCTTCTCTTCACGTAAAGGCGGGGGATGGCGGTCGAGGATGGGTCAGCTTTAGAAGGGAAAAATTTGTGCCGAGAGGCGGTCCCGACGGGGGCGACGGCGGGAAGGGGGGCGATGTCCTCATGGTCGGCAGGGGCCGTCTTATCAGTCTTCTCGATTTCAGGTACAAGCGGAATTACAAGGCAGAGAGCGGAAGGTCCGGCGGTGCAAATAACAGGACCGGAAGGGACGGGCCGGACATCTCTATAGAAGTCCCCCTCGGAACGGAGGTGCGCGACGAAAAGGGGCTTCTCCTCGCCGATATCGTCGAAGAGGGGCAGACCTATGTTGTTGCAAGAGGCGGCCGTGGCGGCAGGGGAAATGCCCGTTTCGCGAGCCCTACCAATCGCGTGCCCACCGAGTTTGACGAGGGCGGCAAAGGGGAAGAGCGCAACCTCAGCCTGGAGCTGAAGCTCCTTGCATCCATAGGCATCATCGGGCTGCCCAATGCAGGCAAATCTACGCTTCTTAGCCGCCTCACGGGTGCGACGCCCCGGGTAGGCGACTACCCTTTCACGACCCTGACGCCTGCCCTCGGCGTCTTCGCCGAAGACGATTGCCGTCTCGTACTGGCCGATATCCCCGGCATTATAGAGGGGGCGTCCAGAGGGAAGGGTCTGGGGCTCACTTTCCTTCGCCACATCGAGAGGACGCGGATGCTTCTCTGGGTGATCGATGTCTCATCGCCCGACGTCATGGGCGACTACACTACCCTGCTGAAGGAGCTCGCCTCTTACGGCGAGGGGGTCACGCGCAAAGGACGCCTTATAGTCCTCAACAAGGTGGACCTCGTCAGCCGCGAGACCCTTGCCGAGAGGGAGGTTCTTTTGCAAAGGGCCGGGGAAAAGGTCTTCTCGATAAGCGCTCTTTCCGGCTTCGGCATTGACAGGCTCAGGGACCGGATAGGAGGGATCGGCGGCCGTGGGTGATATTCGCAGGATGGTGCTCAAGATCGGCACGTCGGTATTGCTGGACGAGCAGAAGAGGATAAGCAGGTCCAGGATAAGGGATTTCGCCCGCCAGATAAAGGCGGTGCGGGACCGCTCCGTGGACGTGATCGTCGTGTCCAGCGGAGCTATCGCGTGCGGCATGGAGGCTATGGGCCTCAGGAGGAAGCCCAGAGAAATAGCCAGGAAGCAGGCACTGGCATCGGTGGGTCAGGTGGTGCTCATGGCCATGTACATGGACGCCTTCGCGGAGGCAGGCTTGCAGGCGAGCCAAATACTCCTGACCCATGAGGACACGAAGTCGCACGCAAGGTGCATAAACCTCCTTAATACTATAGACGCCCTCCTGGGTATGGGCATAGTGCCGGTCATCAATGAGAACGATACCCTTTCCTTCAAGGAAATCATGTTCGGCGACAACGACAATCTCTCTGCGGTCATAGCCCAGATCACGAGCGCCGACTTCCTCCTGCTCCTGTCGGACGTCGAGGGCCTCTGCGAAAAAGACCCGAAGCGCTATCCCGGCGCGCCCATCATAAGGACCGTCAGGCGCATCGACGCAAGAGTCGAGGCCTGGGCCCAGGGGACTAAGAGCGAAAAGAGCGTCGGCGGAATGATGAGCAAGCTGGAGGCGGCGAAGAAAGCGGGCAATTACGGCATACCGACTAGGCTCGTATCGGGCGAAGTCAAGGACGTGGTAATGAAAGCGGTGTCCGGCGACAAGATAGGCACGCTTTTTACAGCTCGAAAGTGCATGACGAGGAAAAAATGCTGGATCGCCTTCGCCTTCAGACCGAAGGGAAAGATAGGCATAGACCCGGGCGCGGAAAAGGCGCTCCTGGAGCGAGGCAAGAGCCTGCTCCCTTCCGGCATCGTCCTCGTGGAGGGAGCATTCTCGAGAGGAGAATGCGTCGAGGTGACCGGCGGAGAGGGGCGCGTCATAGCAAGGGGCATAGTCAACTATTCCTCTCCGGATATCGACAGGATAAAGGGGTCGAAAAGTATTGAGATAGAAAGGAAGCTCGGCTATAAATATACAGAAGAGGTGATCCACAGGGACAATATGGTGGTCTTATGAAGGCTGAGGAAATGGCCAGGGCGGCCCATGATGCTGCAAGCTTTGCGGCCCGTCTCACGACCGAAAAGAAGAACCTGGTCCTCGCCGCCCTGGGGGAGATGCTCCTTGCCCGGCGGGATTTCATATCGGCAGAGAACCGAAGGGATATCGAGAAGGCCGAAGAAGAGCGTCTGCCCGCAAGCCTCATAGAAAGGCTCAAGGTGGACGGCAAGGTCATCGACGAGATGGCTGCGGGCCTCGCGGACGTGGCCTGCCTGCCCGACCCGGTGGGCGAGATCGTGCGGACTTGGAGGCGGCCCAGCGGCCTTCTCGTAGGGAGGATGCGCATTCCCATAGGGGCGATCGTCATCGTCTACGAATCGAGGCCGAACGTAACGGTCGATGCCTTCGCTCTCTGCCTGAAGAGCGGGAACGCGGTGATCCTGAAAGGCGGAAGGGAGGCCTTCCATTCCAACCGGGCCCTGTTCAGCCTCATAAGGGACGCCCTTGCCGAATGCGGCGTCCCTCTCGCCGTGGCTCAGCTCGTCGATACGGCGGAAAGGGAGTATCTTTATGAACTCCTGGAACTGAATGATTATATTGACCTTGTTATCCCCAGGGGGGGAGAGGGGCTGATACGGAGCGTGGCAGAGCGTTCGAGGATTCCGGTTCTCAAGCATTACAAGGGCGTATGCGCCGTTTTCGTCGACGAATGGGCGGACGAGGAGATGGCCCGTAGGGTCTGCCTGAACGCCAAGATCCAAAAACCGGCCACTTGCAACGCAATGGAGACCCTCCTGGTCCATGAGGCCATAGCGCCCCGCTTCCTGCCGGCCATGGTCGGAGCTTTCCGGGACGCGGGCGTCGCCGTGAGGGGCTGCGCCAGGACAAGGGAGATAGTGCCCGGCATCGCAGAGGCAGTCGAGCAGGACTGGAGCGAGGAGTATCTGGACCTGGTCCTGGCGGTAAAGGTAGTCCGGGATATGGACGAGGCGATAGATCATATACGGACATACGGCTCCCGGCACACGGACGCAATCATCACGAGCGACTATGACAATGCGTGGAGGTTCTTGCGGGAGGTCAATTCTTCCCTGGTCCTTGTAAACGCGTCCACCCGGCTGAACGACGGGTTCCAGCTCGGTCTCGGAGCCGAGATGGGCATAAGCACGACGAGACTCCATGCCTTCGGTCCCATGGGGCTCGAAGAGCTGACCGTCACGAAGTTTATCGCCTTCGGCGAGGGACAAGAGAGGACTTGATGGCTATCGGTGTTTTCGGGGGGACCTTCGACCCGGTGCATGTGGGTCATTTGAGGATAGCCGAAGAGGTGCGCGAGGCCTTTTCTCTCGAAAGGATCTATTTTGTCCCCGCCAGCGTCCAGCCGCTGAAAGCTACGGTGGTGGCCGCCGGGGCAGACGAAAGGGTCCGCATGCTCAAGATGGCCATAGCGGGCAACGGCTTCTTCAGGATCTCCTCGACCGAGATCAGGAGGAGGGGTCTATCCTATTCGATCGATACGGTCAGGCACTTCAGCCGCAGGTTCGGGCAGATCTTTTTTCTAGTGGGGACGGACGCCTTTCTCGACATCGGGCTGTGGAAAGACTGGTCGGACCTTTTTTCGTCAGCGGATTTTGTGGTGATGGTGAGGCCCGGCAACGAGTTTTCGGGCTTCCCCCGAGGCCTGGCAAGGCAGATTCGCAAGATCGATGAGGCGACCTTCGAGCACGGGTCTGGAAGGCGGATTTATTTTCGCCGCATCACGCAGCTCGATATCTCTTCTACCCGTATAAGAGAGCTGGCAAGTGCGGGAAAATCGATAAAGTATTTGGTCCCCGGGGCCGTTGAGCGGTATATTATGAGCAGGGGATTATACAGGAGCTAGTGGAAGCGCGTGACAAGGCCGGCGAGACCGGTCGGCTGGCAGTTGAAAAGAAGGCAAGGGATGTGGTGGTGCTCGACCTCTGCGGCATGACCGACATCGCCGACTTTTTCGTTCTGGCCAGCGGCGCGAGCGAGCGCCACGTGAGAACGATAGCGGGCGCTGTGGAGCACGACATGAAGGAAAAGGGCATGGCGCCATCCTCCATGGAAGGCTATGAAGAGGGGCGGTGGGTCATAATAGACTACGGAGATGTGATTGTCCACGTATTCCTCGAAGCCTTGAGGGAGCTGTACGATCTGGAGAGCCTCTGGATCGAGGCAAAGAGATACGGGATAGAATAGGGGACGGATTTGAGGCACATGGGCGAAGCCGGGATACGGAAAACGCCGATAGAAAGAAAAAACTGGGATAGACCGGAAGCAGAATTTAATGCGTAGGGGTGGTCCGATGAACAAGGAAAAGCTCGAATACTTCAGGAGAAAATTGTTGAAGCAGCGGGAGGCGATCCTGAATAAAGCGAAGAAGTTGAAGGAGTATTCCTATACGCTCGGCACCGACGGCATCCAGGACATGGCCGATGCGGCAAGCAACGCTTACAACGCCGACATACTCATGAGTCTGAGCGACAATGAGAGGAATATGGTAAAAGAGATCGATTCGGCTCTGGATAAGATCGCGAACAATACCTACGGGATATGCGAGGAGTGCGACGAACCGATAAACGAGAAGCGGCTCGAGGCAAATCCCGTGGCCCGCTACTGTATTACGTGCAAGAGGATGATCGAAGAAAAGGGGATCAGCCCATGAAATACAAGATCTCTCTGCTTTTCTTTCTCCTGTTTTTTATCTCTTACGTCGTCCTCTCCTTCCTAAACCCGGAGAAGGTGAGACTCGATGTCGGCTTCGGGAAGTCGCTCGATACGACGGTGACGAACTACATCGCCGCCTCTTTCGTGCTCGGTGTGATCGTCTCCATCTTTGCGAGCTTCTTCGGCGACGCGAGAAGGGGTATTATGAAATGGCGCAGGGAAAGAAAAGAAAGGGAAAGGAATGAGGCCAAGGAGCTACTCGAGAAAGCCAAGCTTCTCGAGATGAAAGGGGAGCCGGAGAAGGCGGCCGAGTGCTTCAACCGCGTGCTGCAGTCTGCCCCCGATCTCGAAGAGGCCTACCTTGCCTTTTCCGACATGTACTCCGCAAGGGGAGAGCACGCCAGGGCCGGCGAAATCCTCGACCGAGGCGAGACCCGGCTTGGGAAGAGCGAGCAGATACTGCTGAAAAAGGCGCAGGTCCACCGGGCGCAAGAGGACCTGGACGGGGTGGAGCACGACCTGAAGGAGGCATTAAAGATAAAGGAATCGAACCTGGAAGCGATGGCGGCCTTGCGGGACCTCTATGTCTGCCGGAAGGCATGGACCGAGGCGCTGGATGTGGAAGAGAAGGTGAGGAAGCAGATAAAAACCGACGACGAGGACCGCCGGCTCGCCGGCTTGCGCTACGAGAGCGCCAAGGAGCGCTTTGAAAAAGACGACCCCCGGCTCTATGAGCAGATCCTCAAGGACTTAAGGGAGATAATCGGCGACCATAAGCGTTTCATCCCTGCCTACATACTGTCCGCCGAGGTCTACAAGAAGATGGACAAGTTGAACGACGCGGGCAGGGTTTACGGCCGGGGCTTTGCCAAGACGGGCCACGTCATTTTCTTGAGGCAGCTGGAAGACCTCTACCTCGACAAGAGGGAGCCGGGCGTCATTCTGAAGATATACCGCAGGCTCCTCGAGGTAGCGCCGAAGAACCAGCTCCTCATGTTCCTTTACGCGCGGCTCTGTCTGAAGCTGGAGATGATCGACGAAGCCATCGACATCCTCACGACTCTCCTTGCCGACGAGAAGGAATTCAGGGGGCTCCACCGCGCCATGGCGGAGGCCTATATCCACAGGGGCAAGTTCGAGGAGGCGGTCAAGGAGTTCAGCCGGGCCTTTCCCATGAGCCAGGTTTACATACCATTCCAATGTGTCAAGTGCAACACCGTAAAGGCGGAATGGGCCGATTTTTGCGATACCTGCTACAGCTGGAGCACAATAAACATCAAGCAGGACGGCCTTTTCGAGAAGGAGGCTGAAGACCTGCGGGTCCTCTACGAGGAGAACTGGGAGATTTAATGACGGCAGGCGTCCTAGCGAACGACAACAAGATCGTTTTCCTCGTTCTGGACGGGCTCGGTGATGTCCCGCACCCCGGTCATTCCTTCCTTACGCCCCTCGAGGCGGCTATCAAGCCCAATATTGACCGCCTTGCGGTGGAGAGTGGCGTCCTCGGCCGCACAATCCCGGTGGGCATCGGCATCACGCCCGGGAGCGGTCCAGGCCACCTGAGTCTTTTCGGCTATGACCCCCTCCGGTATGAGATAGGCAGAGGCATCCTGGAGGTGCTTGGACTGGACATGGACATGGCGGCCGGCGATATCGCAGCGCGGGGGAACTTCGCCACGGTGCAGGACGGCATAGTAGTCGACCGGAGGGCAGGCAGGATCGAGACTTCCCGGACGCGGCGCCTCTGCGAGGAGATGTCCCGGTCGATCCCGGAAATCGATGGCGTAAAGGTTGTCATAAAGGCCGGCGTCTCCCACAGGTTCGGCATCATTTTCAAAGGAGAAGGCCTCTCCGACGAGCTTGAGGACGCCGATCCCCATAAGGAGCATATGCCTTTTGTATGGGCAGCGCCGAAGTCGCCGACGGCCGAACGGACGGCCCGGATCATTAACGCCTATATGGAAAGGGTAATGGATCTGCTTAAGGCGGAAGGCGCGGCAAACGGCGTCCTCCTGCGGGGTTTCTCGCAAAGTCCCGACATACCTCCCTTTCCTGAGAAATACCGGATGGATTCCCTTGCGGTCGCCACTTACCCCATGTACCGGGGGCTAGCAAAGGTCCTGGGCATGAAGGTAGAGAAAGAGCCGGCGGACTATGGCGAGATGATCTCCATTTTGCGAGAGCATTACGACAGGTACCAGTTCTTTTTCATGCACATCAAGGAGACGGACGTTGCCGGAGAAGACGGTAATTTCGAAGAGAAGACGAGGGCCATAGAGATCGTAGATAGAATAGTGCCCGACATCTGGGCCCTTGCGCCCAGGGTCCTCGTCGTCACGGGCGACCATTCGACCCCCTGCATGCTGAAGGGCCATAGCTGGCACCCTGTGCCGCTCCTCATAGCAACGAATATGGGCGAGACGGACGCCAAACCCTTTCACGAAAGGAATTGCCTCAAGGGGAGTCTGGGCACTATTTACGCCAAGGAGCTCATGACCCTTGCCCTCGCCTACGGTTCAAAGCTTGATAAGTACGGCGCGTGAAATCCTGAAGCCGGTCCTGGAGCTCGTCTACCCGACCTACTGCGGTGGTTGCGGCAAGCAGGGAGACGTGCTCTGCCGGTCGTGCCGGCAGTCGCTTATCCCTCTTGACGGGCCCCTGGTCTGTCCCGTCTGCGGCATGCGGACGGGCAGTGAGGCACTGTGCGGCGGCTGTATCTCTCATCCGATTTTCTTCGAAAGGGGCTTCTACGGGTTTTCTTTCGAGGGCGCCCTGAGGGAGGCGGTCCATGCCTTCAAATTCAAGGGCAGAATCGACGTGGGGAGGGCGCTGGCGCGGGAGGCCTTGCCCAGGGCCGCGGCCTGCCTCGCGAACTGCGTGGACGCTATCGTGCCGGTCCCCGTCACGGAGAGGAGACTTAAGGCAAGGGGTTTCAACCAGTCCTTCATTATTGCCGAGGAGCTCTCGGCTGCGCTGGCAGCGCCCGTCGACTGCGCGACCCTCGCAAAAGTGAGGGAGACGGAAGACCAGTACACGCTTTCAAAAAAAGAGAGAAAGAAGAACATCAGGGGCGCCTTTTCCGCTCGTCGCCGCGTCACCGGCATGCGCCTTCTGGTCGTGGACGATTTGTACACGACGGGCAATACCGCCCGGGAGGCCGCAAGGACCCTCGTAAGGGCGGGGGCGGGAAGGGTCTATTTCTTTGCCCTCGGGAGAACACCTTGATGAAAAAGGTTTTCCTTATACCGCTCCTGGTGCTCGTCGTCCTGGCGGGGCTTTTCGTAGCCGCCTGGATGAGCCTGCCTAAGCTCGCGTTCCACATGCTGGGCAAGGCAGTAGGAGGGGCCGTAGAGGCGTCAAGATCGAGCTTTGCCTTCCGGGGCGGCCTCCTCGTGCTGAGACTTGACGGGATAAGGATAAAGGGCAACGTCCGAGGGACCGTCGGGACTTGCGAGCTCCAGGTGCAGCCGTCGAAGGGCATATACGTCAAGTACTTCACAATCTCCGACTTCGATATCAAGGTGGGCAATGAAAGGGGCCGGATCGGCCTTTATCCCGTGCCTGTGGAGCTGGCGAGGATCACGAACGGGCGCGTCGATTACGGCGGCCGCAAGTACGTGCTCCGCGAAATGACGGTGGCCAACTTCAATACAGGCCGTCCCCTCGAATTCACCATTGACGGAGGGATCGAGGGACTGGGCAATCTCAAAACGAAGGGCGGGGGCGTTTTCTTCCCGGAAAAGAGGTCGGATATAAGGGGTGAGTATCGCCTCTCCGGGGTGCACATGGACCGCGTATTCAAAGACTACGAGGGCCTGGCCGACTCCCGGGGCACTTATACCTATAAAGACGGTAGGCTCGTCATGGACGGCGATGTGACGGCGCCGTACTTTTCGCTCATGGAAACGTTCTTGAGGAAGCGGATCGTTTCGACCGACAACGACTGCCGTATCCACCTGACAACGGTCGGAGGCGTCTCGGACGTGACGCTTTCGGGACTTGCCTTCAAGGGTACGCCGTTGTTTCTGAAATTCAGCGCCGACAGCAGGACCCTCCACAGCCTCGAGCTGAAAACCGACCTGATGTCCATAGCAGACGTGATGGAATACATAAACCCCGCCCTCATGTCCGAGGGGGATTGGGGCCCCCTATCCTTCGTGAAGGGAGGCCTGATGCGCATAGACCGTTTAGTCTTCCAGCGAGGCGAGCCTTTTACTGCGCAGATCGACGTGCGCGACGTCGAGGTGGGCAACGGGCGCGTGAACCTCACTGACGTGGCCGGTTCCCTGAGGTTGTCCGGCACAGCCCTAGTCCTCGACGACTTCGAAGGGCGCCTAGGAGCTGGCCGGATATCGCAGGTCTCCGGGCTCCTGCCCCTCAGGCTGGACAGGGATGTGAGGGTAAAGGGCCGCTTCTCCCTATCTCTGCCTGATGTCCTCCGGCTTGCCGGCGCGGGGACAGGAAGTATCAGGGTCCTTTCCGGCCTCACCGAAGGGGGCATGGAAATTCAAGGCAGGAAAGACCGGGGCTTCAGCATGGAAGGAAGGGGAACCGTGCGGGACGGCCGGTTTCTCTTCCGCAAAATGGAACTGGGAGCATCGGGGAACTATACCTTCAGGAACGGCAAAGTGACGCTGGCCCCGTTAGTGATAGGAAGGGGACAGACGAGCCTCGTCCTTTCGGGTGAGGCCCGAAAGGACGAGGCGGACGTTCATGTGAAAGGCGTGGTCGGCGGAGCGCAGATAAAAGAACTCCTTGGCTGCCCGTGCCCTATGGAAGGCCCCGTTGCGGTGGAGGCCTCCCTTGGCCTCGAAGGCAGCGCGTTTCGGGCGACAGGCCGTCTTGCCATGACGGACCTGTCCTTCCAGATACCCCGCGTCCTGAAGAAAGAGGGCGGCATAGAGAGCTGGGCCGCCTTGTCGCTCCATGGGCGAAAGGGCGGCGACGTCGTAGTCGATAGCCTTTCCTATACGCTCGGTCCCCTTCACGCCTTCTTGAGCGGCAGGATTGGGAAAAATAGGATATCGGCCATGCGCGTGGCGCTGGACGTACCCGATGTCGGGGGCCTGTCCAGGCTCTTTTTTTTTGAGAATGGCAAGGACGGGGGAGACCTGAGAGCAGAGCTAACGCTCGACGACCTGCCCTTTCCAGTGACGAGGCTCCCCAGAACGACGGGGTATATCTGCTTCACGAGAGGCGTCTTACACCCCCCCGAGCTCGTGAATCCTCTCACCGGTATCAATCTCTTCTGCAAGTTCGAGGGCGACAGGTTTACCATAGACCTCTCCGGACTGCGGTCCGGAGAAAGCGTCCTTTCCCGCGGTCATCTCGCGGTGACGGGCGTCACGCGGCCTTCTTTCACCCTCGATATAGACATGGACAGGTTCGACCCGGCCGATTTTGCCATGAGAAAGGAAAGGCCCTTCAGATTACCCGTCATCGCGGAAGACAGCCTGGCGGCACGGATGACCGGAGATTTCCTCGTCAGGGCAAAGACTCTCCCGTTCAGGGGGATTACAGGAACGGACTTGGTGCTTCAGGGTGCTTACGAGAACAGGACTATCGCCGTGGCGGCCGGCCGGGTAGGAGCGGCCGAGGGCGATCTCGTCTTCGAAGGTAGTGTGCGCCTTGCATCCCTTCCCAGGCTGGAGGTGAGCGGAAGGGCCAAAGACGTGACCGCCCGGGAAGTCCTTGCGCTTTTCGGCGGGAAGCCGGATGTCTTCGAGGGTACCGGGTCGGTGGTCGGCAATCTGACGTTCACCGGAAGAGACGCCAAAGAGATGGCAAGGAGCGCGAGCGGCCGGATAAGCGTAGAGAGCCGGAACGGCGTTATCAGAAAGTGGAACGTCATCTCAAAAATCCTGGCAGTGACGAACGTTTACGACCTTTTTGCCGGAAGGGTCGATCTTAGCCGCAACGGTCTGTTCTACAGGAGGCTCAGCGCCTCCTTCGAGGGGGAGAACGGTGTATTCCGCACCCATGATTTCCTTATATACAGCCCGTCCATGCTCATCACCGGGCAGGGCCTTCTCGATGTCGGGAAGAAAGAGATGGACGGCAGGATGACCGTGTCGCCCTTCGTGACTATGGACAGGATCATAGAGGCGCTCCCCCTTGTGCGTAATATCGTCCACGAGAGAGGGAACGGCATTATTTTCTTCGTATACGACATAAAGGGCCCCGCCCGCGACCCTGAAATAAAATCGCGATATATCCGCAGCGTGGGGGCGAGGCTCGTCTATATGCTGCGCAATGCGCTCAATCTGCCCAAAGGGGCCTGGGACGAGCTTAGCAAGGAACTGGAAAAGAAGGAGCCGCAGAGATGAGAATAGGGATTATCGGCGCCGGGAAGGTCGGATGCGCCCTGGGCTACACACTCAAGAAAAAGGGGTTCGAGGTGGCCGCAGTCGCCGACGTCCGGCCGTCGTCGCTCGATGCGGCACGGGCTTACATAGGCGAGGACTGTTTTTACACGGGGAACAACTTGGACGTCGCGGAGATGGCGGAAGTGGTCGCGGTGACCACCCAGGACAAGGAGATCCGAAACGTGGCCGCGCAAATATCGAGTAAGGCAGGGCGGCTTGACGGCAAGCTGTTCTTCCACACGAGCGGGGCCCATGACGCACGCGAGCTGTCTCCCTTGGAGAAGAACGGCGCCCTCCTCGGCTCGCTCCACCCCCTTCAGACGTTCCCCGACATCGACGCGGGGATAGCGGCCCTTCCCGAAACCTATATCTTCATAGAGGGCGACGAGAAGGCCCTTCCCCTGCTTAAGCTCCTGGGGTCGAACCTGGGCGCAAAGGTCGAGCCCATCGAAAGCAAGAACAAGGTGCTCTATCACCTGTGCGCCGTCTTCGTCTGCAACCTGCTATCCGCCCTGTTCTTTGCCGCGCAGGGGATCGTGAAGCGCATCGGCATCGACCTTCCGCCCTTCTATCCTATCATCAGGGCTACACTGGCCAATATAGAGGCAAAAGGCCCGCTCCTATCCCTTACGGGGCCTGTGGTACGGGGCGATTCAGGCACAATATCGTCCCATATCAAGGCGCTGGAAGGCATGGGCCTGACGGATAGGGTATACAGGGTTCTTTCCCTCGTGGCCCTGGATATGGCCCGCGAGCGCAAGACGCTGACCAAGGAGGAAATAGAAGCCCTCGGCACGTTGCTTGAAGGCGGCCGCCTTCCCTCCTGAAGACCTCGAAAGGTTGAAATGGCGCGAGATACCTTATTTTTTACCTCATTCGGTCGATAACCGTAGAACGGGAAGCGTGAAGGAAAGCCGGATGGATATCAAAGTGGAAGTTCGGGAATCGGAAGATCGCTTCCGGGTCGCAGTAGAAAGCTCGAGCGACGCCGTCATCATATTCTGGGGACAAGAGCGCTCCTACGTCAATCGAAGGTTCCTCGAAATGTTCGGCTACGGCACAGAGGAAGAGGCCCTAGCCGAGGAGGTGCATTCCATAGTGCATCCCGACGACAGGGAAAGGGTGCAAGGGTACGCCACAGCGAGACAGCGAGGCGAGGATGCACCGTCCAGGTACGAGTTCAGGGGGGTGCGCAAGGACGGCGCTGTCATATGGGTCGAGGCTTCGGCAAGCAGGATCGTTACCAAGGAGGGACCCGCATCGCTTGCCTGGCTCAGGGACATCACGGAGCGGAAGCAGGCGGAAGAGGCCCTCCGCGAGAGCGAGGAGAAGTTCCGGATCCTCTTCGAGAAGTCGGCCTATCCCGTGCTCCTCGTTGACGACTATACCTTCGTCGACTGCAACGACACGACCCTTAGCTTCATCGGCGTTTTGAGCAAAGACCAACTGATCGGTTGCCATCCGTGGGACCTCTCACCCGAACGACAGCCCGACGGCCGGCTTTCTATAGAAAAGGCGAAAGAGCTGATGAACACTACCCTCAAGCAAGGGGTCAACCATTTCGAATGGGTCCGCAGCACCCTGCTAGGCGAGGATCGCTGGCTGGAGGTGTCCCAGACGGTGATACCCATACGGGGAAAACAGGTCATGTATACCGAATGGAGGGACATCACCGACCGCAAGAAGGCCGAGGAAAGCCTGAAGGAATCGGAAGAGCGCTACCGGGTCGCCGTAGAGAGCTCGAACGACGGGGTGGCTATAGTCCAGGCAGACCGGCATGTTTACGTGAACCAGAAATTCCTCGACATCTTCGGTTATGAAAGGGATGAGGTCTTAGGCAGGGACCACTCTCTCAGCGTCCACCCGGACGACCTGAGAATGGTCAGGTCATACAACCGGAAAAGGCAGAGGGGCGCGCCCGCGCCGAACCGTTACGATTTCAAGGGGATCACCAAGGACGGGACACGCATCTTCGTCGAGGTTTCAGCCGCCCCTATCACCTACCGCGGGGAGCCGGCTTCCCTCGTCTTCTTCAGGGACATGACCGAGCGTAAGGCCCTTGAGGCCCAGCTTCTCCATGCGCAGAAGATGGAGGCCGTAGGCACCCTGGCGGCAGGGGTGGCTCATGATTTCAATAACATCCTCATGGCCCTTATGGGCTATGCCAATCTACTGCAGCGCCAGATGGAGAAGGACGACCCCGCGAGGGCCTACGCCGACCAGATCATTGCCTGCACGGGCAAGGCAGCCGGGCTGACCCAGAGCCTCCTTACCTTCGGGAGGAAACAGGTGATGGAGCTGAAGCCTCACAACGTAAGCGCCCTGGTGAGGGACGTGGAGACGCTCCTCCGAAGACTTTTGCCCGAGGATGTCCGTCTGACCCTCGGTCTGGCCGGTGAGGTGACGGTCATGGCCGATGCCGGCCAGATAGCACAAATTTTGATCAACCTCTGCGCCAATGCCAGAGATGCCATGCCGAATGGGGGCGAATTGAGAATAGAGACTGGGGAAGCGAGAATGGACGGGCGGTTCATCGCCGACAACGGCTATGGCAAGGCCGGCCTCTATGCCCGTATCTCCATCTCCGATACAGGGGCAGGTATGGATAGCGAGACCCGGGAGAAAATCTTCGAGCCCTTCTTCACGACGAAGGAGGTCGGGAAGGGGACCGGCCTGGGGCTTTCCATCGTTTACGGCGTCGTCAAGCAGCACCAGGGGTACATCGCCGTGGAATCCGAGGTTGGGAAGGGAACGACCTTCCGCATATACCTGCCCAGCGTCAAACGAAAAACGGCGCTGAGTAAGGCCCCCCCGAGCAGCGTTACGGGGGGAACGGAGACCATCCTCCTGGCTGACGACGATGCCGACCTTCGAAAGATCGCCAGCGAGATCCTCGCGACCGCCGGGTATGACGTCATAGAGGCGGCAAACGGCCGGGACGCCGTGGAGAGGTTCAAAGAGCGGGCCGGGGGGATCGACCTCCTGCTCTTCGACGTGGTTATGCCGGAAAAAAAGGGGCACGAGGCGTACGAGGAGATAAAGCGCCTGAACCATAACATCAAAGTTCTATTCATGTCCGGCTATCCCGGTCAGATGCTTCCCGACGAAGGGACAGTCATCGCCAAGCCGCTGTCGCCCGAGGAGCTGCTGCGGAAGGTGCGGGAGGTCCTCGACAATTAGCGAGGGGACGGGCCGCAGCGGTGGCCCCGCACGATAAGGGTCCGCAACGCCCGGCCGGACCGTTTCTTCAGCTCTCCGGAGAAGGCTGCACAGGGTGTAAAGAATACCCCTTGACGAATCCGGCCCGCTCGGATGCTCCCGCGGCGGAGTCGGCTCATTGTTTTCGGGACAAGCCTTCCGAAATATGGTAAAGAATCATAGGCCGACATTTCGATGCTTCGGCAGTCCGGGCAGTTGCACGATATGGCGGCCTTTACCGGCAGGCAAGGTAGAAGGCGTCTCCCCTTGCTGCCCGGACGGGAAAGGAGGGCCGCCCCTCGATGAAGAAAGGAGCCGAGGTCCCCTTCGGCGTGCTTGTTCGATTCCGGGGGGCCTTTTATCTTCTCCTCTCGAGGGCGTTCAGCAGGGAGCCGGATCGGGAAACGCTGGACGGCCTGGAGCGGGTATCGGGCGGGCTCATGGAGGCGTGGGAAATGATGGGATTGCCTTCCCACCCCGACGTACAGGCGGGAAAGGTCCTTTTGAGGACATTTTTTTCCGGGCTCCATCAGGGTGATGCCGACCTCATGACCGAGCAGCTGGCCAGGGAATACGCTTCCCTTTTTCT